>Ga0099364_10000916_pt1 | contig 50096 bp, 48 predicted proteins | sample TergutTh196P3_FD_73070 | JGI IMG/M metagenome (GOLD analysis project Ga0099364, IMG submission 73070) | Microcerotermes parvus P3 segment gut microbial communities from Pointe-Noire, Republic of the Congo - Th196 P3 | ecosystem: Host-associated > Arthropoda: Insects > Digestive system > Gut ... | reverse complement strand
CAATGCGGGATTTAGCGGCTGATGTAATACTGGACCTGGAACTGGAAGGCTTACGTTTGGGATTGGAACCATCTCCTGTTAACCTAAGGGGACTTACCCACCGTGAACTGGGGGATTATACTAATACCTATGCTGTACTTTTAGAGACGGCAAATCCTTCTCAGGGTAGACTTAGAGGAAGAACAGATGTTGATCTCGTACTTACAGGTCAGGATAAGTATTATGTAAGAGCTCAAGCTCTGGGACGTCTTTATGTTCCCTATGATGAAAGTGGTCATCCCTTAAGCAATAGGGTTGGACGGCATTTGGCAGCTGTTAGCGCATTAATAAGCAGCCTCCAATGGACAGACCCCAATATACAGGTCAATGTAAATGGAATTCCATCCTACGATGACATGAACAGGCTTGGTCTTGGAGCTTTCTTAAGATAGCCTTGCCCGCTTTTGCTGCGGTATCTGCCGCTCTAACGCTTTTCTTTTTATTGCTTCTTTTGGAGCGACTGTTATTACAACAACTAAGAAAATGTTTTTCCCTGGTTATACATGTAAATGGAACCAGGGGGAAATCTACAGTTACAAGAATGATACATGCTCTTTTAAGACAACAGGGAATGGAAGTTTTTGCAAAAACTACAGGTTCTGCTCCCCGCTTTTTATTACCCAACGGAACAGAAAAAACCATAAAACGCCTTGGACCTGCAAACATACGCGAGCAGCGTAATATAATGCTGCTAAGTGCAATTATGCGCAAAGAAAAGAATACAGCTCTTGTATTTGAGTGTAATGCAATAGAAAAAGAACTTCAAAGTATATCTATAAAATGGTTAAAACCTGATATTAATATTATTACCAATGTACGTGAGGATCATAGAGCAGAATTGGGTAATGCAGAAAATGCGGCGAGTATCTTTGCAGGGGCAATTAATTCCAACAGTGTATTAATTACAGGAGATAAAAAATTTATTGATCTTTGGGAAAAAACCGCAGAAGAAAAAGAATTAAAACTTTTTTGCAATAAAGATGATGATGTGCTGTCAAGGCCTTCCGGGCAGGCATTTCCGGAAAACATCTACTGTTTACTAAGTATAGCAGAGTATCTTGGTATAGAAAAAGAAGAAGCCTTAAAGTCAATAGAGGAACATAGTAAAGATGAAGGCGCTTACAGAGAGTATTCCTGGGAACTGTCAAGAAAAAATCCCGCGCAGATCATTTTTGCAGACGCAAGAGCTGCAAACGACACAGAATCCACCCTGCTTTTACTAAAATCTGCTTACAAAAAAACAATAGAAGAAAAAAGCATTAAACGTATCTTACTCTTAATAAACAGAAAAGACAGGCCTGATAGGACAATGGATTTTATGCAGCTGTTAATAAAACTTTCCCAAAAAGAAGAAGACATTATACATTTTGATGATATTTTAGTTTTGGGTCATAATCCAATTTTCTTTAATAAAAAACTAAAAACAAATGGTATAAATTACAAAACAGTCAAAAACATAAAAATGCTAAATACCATACTTGAAAAAACACAGGAGAAAAATATTCTTATTTTTGCAATGGGTAACTATGGCGGACATGGAAAAGAGGTCAGCCGCTGGCTAAAGGAAAATTATGAGTCTTGAATTCTATTTAATTACAGGTATAATTTTAGGGCTCCTTTTTACAGAGCTTACAGGTTTATCACCCGGAGGCATTATAGTTCCCGGTTACCTGGCCTATTCTTTCTATAGTCCAATAAATATAGCATTAACCCTGGCAATTTCCATAACAGTATATTTCTGCGTAATACTGTTATCAAAGTTATTTTTTCTTTTTGGAAGACGCCGTTATGCGCTTGTAATTTTACTTGGAATCTTTTTAAAACTCTCTTTGGATTACTTTTTAAATTTTTTTAATACAGACAGCATAGGCTACCTACAGATAATAGGCTATCTTGTTCCGGGCTTGATTGCCAATGATTTATACAAGCAAGGAATCATTAAGACTATACTTTCTTCTGCAATTGTTACATCATTAGTTTACATAATTGCAATGGGAGTTTCTTTTGCAATTTACCAATAAAAAACTATCTATAATCAGCATAATTACAATTTCCCTTGCATTATTACTAACAAATTTATGGCGCTTTATGCCCCACTCCGGCAATGCAGAAAGAGCAGTAGCGCTTTACACAGAAATATTAAAAGACACTATTATTATGGGGGAAGATTTTAACTCTCTTACAACTACGCTGGGATATTACCCTGCAAAAAAAGTATCAGAGAACCCCTTAATTGCTGCTCTTATGCTTAGATTACTGATCGATGCCGGAGTTAACAATGAATCTATTGTAGCAATAAATGCATCCGGCTCCTTCCCCGGTTATACTTTGGCAATGCTCTCAGCCTGTTCAGTTTTGGATGCAGAAACTTATGTAATCGCCTCTATAGGATCCTCCAGTTACGGCGCAAACATATTCGGTAACACAATAGCAGACATTCTCTTACAGGATAATGTCAGGCATCTTGGACATACACTTCTTGCAATAACACCAGGCGGAACTAACGACATGGGACGCAGCCTGGACGAAGAAGAACTGGAACGAATATCAATTATGCTTGGCGAAAACAATGTTCCCTACATAATACCGGAAAGTTTGGAAGAAGCTATTACTATGCGTATTACGCTATTTAACAATTTAAACGCTTCCTTGCTTGTAAACATAGGCGGCTCTCATGCTTCTACAGCTTCCAATTTGGAGTTGGATCTTATGGCGGGAGTTATAAGGCAGGAGCAAATAGGTACTTTTAACGATTACGGTCTTGTACAGTATTTTATTAATTCTGATCTGCCTGTAATTCAAATATTAAACCTAAGGCTGTTATTCGCAAATTACGGATTAAGTTTTGATGAACATGGAAACATTATAGGCAATACAGGTTTTCTATTCATGAACTGAAAAAAGTAGGGGCATGGCCAATACCTCATTTGCCCTGTTAACTATGGCCTCTACTATTTTTAGCTGTACATATACACGCCATTCTAGATCATAACGATAATTACCAACATAGCCGGAAATTAAAGCAGGGTTATTTTCCTGGGCAGGATTTGCAGTTTCAGTTAAAAATGCAAGAGCCCCGGTGCGGTTACCCCATTCCCTGTGTGAAAAACCATCAAAGGGCGGAGAGATTTCCAGACCCATTACTATCCCCTCGTCCTCTAGATCAAAAATAGCCATAATTGCAATGTCCATATTTTTTTGGTTAGCAACTATTTTCCATGCCAAATCTGAAGAAGGTCTAGCTTCATGCATATCTATGGCAATGTCAATATTTTCCAGTATTAGCAGCTCCATTACTGCAAGGGCAATTAACTGGCTTAAGCCCATATCTAAAGAGCCGGGGTAAGAGCGGTTAATGTTACGCTGCTCGGCACCTGTATAGATTGTTTCTCCCCGCGGAGGAATGTAGTAATCAGCATCCGGCATACCCTGAAGATGCAGTGGGACAAGGCGGCTTTCTGTTTCCATTGCCCCTCCATTTAAATGGGGAATAACAAAAACACATCCCTTTTCCACACGTGCATGCTCAATGAAAAGCTCTGCCGCTCTTATACCGGCGGTTTCATTTGCATGGGTTCCTCCAACCAAAAGCATGGAGGCTCCGGGAAAGCCGGAATCCATTACATATACATGGGTATCTCCCGGACTATTTAGTAATGAAGGCAGATAATATGAAAGCAGGCGAACTGTATAAGCACCTGCTGTATACTGATCTTCAACACTTTCACCCTTGTCAACGGAAGTGCAGGAAATAATTATTATTACAAAAAACAAAAAAAACCTAGGCTTCAATAGCCATATCCTTTTTTATGTCTTCTATACATTTTTCCGGGCTTGTGCCGGGAGGATAGACTCTGGAATATCCCATTGCAAGGAATTTTTTTTCTACATCTGAAAAATCAGATTTACCAACTACCAGGTTGCCTCCTACATAAAGGAGTATATTTTTTAGGCCTGCTTCATCACATTTTTCCCTAAGACCCCTGCAGTCAATTTCGCCATGTCCATATAAAGAAGAAACAACAATTAAAGAGGCATTGGTCTCTACTGCCGCTTCTATAAATTCCTCCTGGGAGACCATAACACCAAGGTTAATTACATTAAAACCTGCTTCAGAAAAAGCATATTCCAGTATCTTATTGCCTACAGCATGCACATCTGCGCCTATGACACCCAAAATTAAAGTAATTCTATCCATTTCCATAGTATATCACACTTCACATTTAATAAAAGACTTTGTAGACTTAATGAAGGAGTTAAAAATGAAAAAAACCCATCTTTTTATTGCCGTATTACTATTTCTGGCAGCAGATCTTGCAACTGCACTGCCCTCTAGAGAAGCAGGTCAGGGAGCAGTTCCCGTTCGCGGACGCATCACCCTATCTACAACTACCAGCACCTATGACTCAGGCTTACTGTCTTTTCTTCTGCCTGTGTTTACAAGAGAAACAGGATGGGAAGTGGATGTAATTTCTGTTGGAACAGGTGCAGCCTTAAGGCTTGGACGTGACGGCGAAGCAGATGTGCTATTGGTACACGCAAGGGCAGAAGAAGACCTCTTTGTAGAGGAAGGCTATGGAATAAGACGTTACGATGTTATGTATAACGATTTTCTCCTTGTGGGACCCAACCAAACAACAATTACACCTAACGAAGATATAATGTTCTCATTCAGGGAAATAGCATCAAGGAATTTAAGCTTTGTATCAAGGGGTGATAATTCGGGAACCCACATAATGGAGAACAATTTATGGGCAGCGGCAGGTCTGGAACCGGGTGCTTTCTCATCTTACGTTTCTGTAGGTCAGGGCATGGGAGCAACCCTGCAAATGGCGGATGAGCTTAGAGCCTACACACTTACAGACAGGGCAACATGGCTTACGCTTTCCAGAGATAACAGAATAAATCTTCCCGCTGTTACAGAAAATTCTCCTGAGCTGTTAAACTATTATGGCATAATAGCGGTTAACCCCTCAGTGCACCCCCATGTAAATGCAGAGGGTGCCGCAAACTTTGTTGAATGGATGCTAAGCGAAGCTACCCAGAACTTAATAGGCCTATACGGACTTGAAGAATTTGGAGGCGCATTATTTACACCTAATGCCAGATAACACTTAACAATAAGATAAACTATATGTTTGGTTTGGCTGCAGAAGGATTTTTTGATACTCTAGGGATTATAACAATAACCCTAAGAATGTCGCTTACTTCTACTTTTATTTCGGCAGTTCTTGGAATAATTTTTGGGCTTGCCCTTGAAAAAAATATCTTCCCCGGAAAAAAAATTGTAATACGACTCTGCAGAACGCTTATGGGAACCCCGCCTGTTGTTGCAGGTCTTGTAGTATACCTCCTCCTTATGAGGAGGGGGCCATTTGGTTCTTTTGGTCTATTGTTCACAGTAGAGGCAATGGTAATAGCCCAGATTATTATTATTACTCCCATTATAACAGCTCTTGTACATTCTTCCGCTTCAAGATCAGCACCAATAATCAGAGCCTTTGGTATAACAATGGGAGCTAATCCTTTACAGAGCTGGGTTCTGCTGGTAAAGGAAATGAGGGGTGAAATTTATTTAACAGTTGTTACAGGATTCAGCAGGGCAATAAGCGAAGTAGGAGCTGTAATGATAGTAGGGGGAAATATACAGCACAGAACCAGAACCATGACCACTGCAATTTCCATGCTTCGCAACACGGGAGACTTTGAGCAGGGAATTATTTTAGGTGTTATACTTTTAATAATAGCCTTTATCCTGCAGTCTCTATCCGATCTCTTTAAACCCGGAGAAATACCCGAGGAGAATTTTTAAATGGTACTAAAGGATATAAAAAAGAGATTGGGGAGCTTTAAGCTTGATATAGAAAGCCTGGAGATAAAAACTCCGGGGATTTATGGCCTTGTAGGGCCTAACGGCTCAGGCAAAACTAGCATTGCAAAAATAATCTCCGGTATTATGGAAGCAGATTCAGGCGGTATTGACTTAGAAGGTTTAAAACCAAGAGATATTACACTTATAAGCCGTAAACCATATATGCTGGATGACAATGTATATAATAACCTTGTATATCCCTTAAAGCTAAGAAACTATAAAATAGATACCTTGCATATTGATGAGCAGTTAGAAAAAATTGGCTTACTGGACAGGAAAAAACAGAGGGCAAGACTGCTCTCCGGTGGGGAACAGCAAAAACTTAGCCTTATGCGTGCAATGATCTTTAAACCCCGCATAATAATTGCAGATGAGGCAATGACTGCAATGGATATAGACAGCCTGGAATTTCTGGAAAATATGCTGCTTGAAGAACAAAAAAAAGATCCCATAATCTGGATAATAATAAGCCACCAAATCCCACATATAAAGCGCCTAACAGACTGTATTTTTTTTATGTACCAGGGTAAGCTGGAAAGCGAAAACAGTAAGTCAATAAAGCAATACCTGAAATTTTATGCCGGCAGTGACCTAAGTAAAGGCAGCCTTGAATGAAGCTTTTAAAAGTAGATACGCTGGAAGAGGCAAGAGAAAAAATATGGGATTGCTATAAAAAAATAAAATTAAAGAGCCATATAAAAAATATTGACGAGCCCGGAGAAGCTATACTTGCAGAAAATATTTATGCAGGGGAAAATGTACCTGCATTTAGACGTTCTGTAGTTGACGGCTATGCTGTTTATGCTGCTGATACAGCAGGGGCTCAAGATGCAATTCCTGTTTTTCTAAAATTGGCAGGCACAGTAGAAATGGGGAAAGAGCCTGACTTTAAGATAAAAAGCGGATACTGTGCTTATGTTCCTACAGGAGGCATGCTTCCCGAGGGTGCCAATGCGGTAGTCATGCTTGAGTATACTGAAAGCACAGGCGGTTTAAGTAATGGTACAGATATAGCAATTTATGAGCCGGCTTCTGTGGGCACAGGAATGGTAGACATAGGAGATGACATAAAAAAAGATGAGCTATTCTTAAAAAAAGGAACATTAATAGGCCCAAAGGAAAAAGCTGCACTCTCAGCATTGGGTATAAATAGCTTTCCGGTCTTTACACCTTTAAACTTAAGCATAATTTCTACAGGGGACGAACTAGTTCCGCCTAATGTAAATCCTTCTTATGGTGAAATTAGGGACATTAACACAAGTGCGTTAAAAGCCCTTGCAATAAAAAGAGCTTTTAATGTAATATCCTGCGAAGTACTGCCGGACAACGAAGAAAAAATAGAGACTGCCATAAAAAAAGCATTACCGCTCAGCGATATTATTGTAATCTCAGGGGGAAGTTCACAGGGAGATAAAGATTATACTGCCTTACTTATAGACAGGGTATCAAGGCCGGGGGTTTTTACACATGGCCTTGCACTTAAACCGGGGAAACCAAGTATATTCGGCTGGGACGAAGAAAGCTCTACCCTGCTGGCTGGTTTACCGGGACATCCTGTTGCTGCAATGATGGTTTTTGAGCTTATACTTGGCAATTTATGTGATAAATTATTTTCAAGAGACTCCCCTTTTGTAATTCCTGCAACAATAGCAACTAACGTTCCCGGAGATCCCGGCAGGACTGTGTGTCAGCCTGTTAAACTTCATTTAATAAACGGAGCTTACGAAGCAGAACCTGTTTTTGGAAAATCCGGTTTAATAAGCACTTTAAAAAAAGCAGATGGCTACATACTGATAGATTTAAACAGGGAAGGTTTAAAAAAAACTGAAGCTGTTTTGGTAAACCTTTTTTAACGGGAAAAAAAGATGAAAAAAAAAGATGAATACAGAAACCTCTATTTAAGCAATATGCCTGTAGAAGAGGCACTGGATAAATATTTAAGCTCCCTCGCGGAGCTCCTTGTTCCAAAGTATGAAAATATCCCTGTAACAGAAAGCCTTGACCGCGTTACAGGCTATGCAGTATTTGCAAAGTGTAACTCACCCCTTTACAATGCCGCTGCCATGGACGGAATAGCAGTAGTAGCCTCCTCTACTCAAGGTGCAAGCGATGTAAATCCCTTGCTAATTACAGAGGGCAAGGATTTTATCAATATTAATACAGGTGACCCTGTACTTGATCCCTGGGATGCAGTAATAATGGCAGAGGACCTAATAAAGACTGAAGATGATGATACAGAAAATACATATAAAATACTTTCCTCAGCATCTCCATGGCAGCATATAAGGCCTGTAGGAGAAGACATAGTTACAGGAGAGATGATACTCCCGGGGAGACATCAAATAAGGGCAATCGATATAGGGGTGCTTCTTTCAGGAGGCATAACAGAGCTAAGAGTTTTCGCAAAGCCTAAAATTGCAATTTTCCCTACTGGCGAAGAATTAATAGAAAGCGGAACAGAGCCCAAAATGGGGGAGATAATAGAATCCAATAGCCGCATGTTCGAAGCCCTGGTTACACAGGCAGGAGGAGCTGCTTATCGTTTCCCCTCCATTCCGGATAATTATGCGCTATTAAAAGAAAAAGTAAAACAAGCCTTAGAAGAATATGACATGGTAATTATTAATGCAGGTTCCAGTGCAGGCACAGAAGATTATGCGGTCCATGTATTTAGGGAACTGGGCGAAGTTGTCGTCCATGGCGTTGCAATAAAACCGGGGAAACCTGTTATTCTTGCAAAAATTAACAATAAACCTGTAATAGGAACACCCGGATATCCTGTATCTGCATACCTCTCCTTTACTACTTTTGCAGCTCCTCTCATTTCTATACTGACAGGAAGGCAAAGAGAATCTGTTCAAATTGTTGAAGCTGTCCTTGCAAGACGCCTTGTATCTTCCCTTAAGCACAGGGAATATGTCAGGGTAAAGGTGGGTAAAGTAGGCAGCAACTTAATTGCCTCCCCTTTGGCAAGAGGCGCAGGAGCTGCAATGTCTCTTGTTAGAGCCGATGGCTTCTGTGTAATACAGCAGAACAGCGAGGGAATAGAAGCAGGTGAAAAAGTACAGGTTGAGCTATTTCGCTCTATGGATGAAATAGAACGCAGCCTTGTTTGCATAGGCAGCCACGATTTAACTCTTGATGTAATCGCAGATATGATGATTAACCCTGAAGCAGGCAATAAAAACAATGCCTTCCTCGCAAGCTCCCATGTGGGGAGTTTGGCAGGGCTAATGGCTTTAAAACGCGGCGAATGTCACATTGCTCCTATTCATCTTTTGGATGAAGAAAGCGGTGAGTATAATATTTCCTGGCTAAAAAAAATAATGGATAGTGAACCGGTAAGTCTTATTAAAGGACTTGGGCGCATACAGGGTCTAATACTACCCAAGGGGAATCCTAAAGGAATAAAATCTATTGAAGATTTAATAAATTGCACCTATATAAACAGGCAAAGAGGAGCCGGAACAAGGCTCTTTTTGGATTACAACTTAAAGAAAACCGGCATAGCCGCACAAAATATAGCCGGTTATGATAGGGAAGCAGCCACTCACATGGCAGTTGCAGCGGCTGTTAAAAGCGGCAGTGCAGATACAGGCATGGGTATTGCCTCTGCCGCAGGCGCTCTGGATTTGGATTTTATTCCTCTGGGAAATGAAGAATACGATTTTGCTGTTCCTATGGAATTTTTAGAGCTAAAAGAAATAAAAATTTTCTTAAGCATACTAAAGAGCCCTGCCTTTCATAAAAAACTTTCAGAACTGGGGGGATATTCCTGGGATAGAGCCGGAGAAATAATTAATATATAATAAGATCCTAACTGAGGTGATACATTGGCAAAAAAAATTACACATTTAGATTCAAAAGGTAATGCCATAATGGTAGATATTTCAAGTAAAAAAATAAGTGCGCGCATTGCCATCGCAAAAGGGAGTATATCTGTAAATAAGGAAGTTATAAAAAGTATTAAAGACAATTCCATTCCAAAAGGAGATGTCCTTGCAGCAGCCCGCATAGCCGGAATAATGGCAGCAAAGCGCTGCTCAGAGCTTATTCCCCTATGCCATACCCTTGCTTTCGATGAATGTGTTATAGATTTTACATTGGACGACAAAGAAAATAATATAGACACTTCTTGCCGGGTAAAATTACTAGGTAAAACCGGGGCAGAAATGGAAGCTCTTACAGCTGTATCTGTAGCACTGCTTACAATTTATGATATGTGCAAAGCTATAGACAAGAAAATGGTAATAGGTAATATATTTCTTTTGGAAAAAACCGGAGGGAAAAGCACTTAATAATGCTAATAGATTCTTTAAACAGGGAAATAAACTACCTAAGAATTTCCGTTACAGATCGCTGTATGCTTAACTGTATTTACTGTATGGCTGATGCCGGTATAGAACAAAAAGAAATACTAAGCATCACGGAAATATTAAGAAGTGCAGAAATTCTTGTACAGCTAGGGATAAAAAAAATAAGGATAACAGGCGGCGAACCTCTACTGCGTGAAGATATAGTGGAATTAGTAACAGCTATAAAGCAAATAGAAGGTATAGAGGGAGTGTATCTTACTACAAATGGCATACTCTTAAAAAATTATATTGATAAAGTAAAAAGCTCAAAAACTGCATTACTGCCGCACGGAATAAACATAAGCATAGACGCACTTTCCAATAAAAATTATGAACTTATTAAAGATGTTAAAAATGTAAAACCATTAGAAATTAGCACTATTATAGACATGCTTTTAAAAGAAAATGTATCTGTTAAAATTAACTGTGTCGCTCTGCGTGGTATAAACGAAGAAGAATTAATTCCTATTGCTTCCATTGCCAAAGACAGAGATGTTTATGTTCGCTTTATTGAACTAATGCCTTTAGGACCTGCTGTTAATTACACTTACATTAAAGGAGAAGAAATTACATCTTTATTATGTGAAAAATTTGGTGCTTTAACGCCCTGCACTGATCCGGCAAATAGGATTTCCGGCCCTGCTCTTTACTACAATGTTCCCGGCTTTACCGGTAAAATTGGTTTTATTAATCCTCTTAGCCATAAATTCTGCAATAAATGTAACAGGTTAAGATTAAATTCAAGGGGTTTTTTATTAAAATGTTTATCTTCAAACGAAGAATTGGATTTAAATTTTATGCTAAAAAACAATATGAAAAAAGAAGATATTTTTAGCGCAATAAAAAATTTCGTCTTTAGCAAAGCTGCGCATCATACATTTTTAAATGAAAAACACAGCATTGGAATGTACAAAATAGGCGGCTGATGAAAATAAAAGAACTAAAGCAAAGTTTCTTTTCCCTGTCACAGAAAGGCATTAATTATAATCTTGACAATATAAGTAAAGCTGCATCCCTTTGCTCTAACCCGCATAACAATTTTCGTTCTATCCATGTTGCAGGAACAAACGGGAAAGGTTCTACCTGCGCTTATATAGAATCTGTTCTGCGTCATGCAGGATATAAGACAGGACTTTTCACCAGCCCCCAAATATTACACTTTGAAGAACAGATAAAAATAGACGGAAAGGCTATTACTGAAAAACTCTGGTTAAAAGTTTATAAAGATCTTTACACTATAATTAACAACATGGAATTAAGTTTTTTTGAGTCTCTATGTCTTATTTCTTTTGAAATTTTTTCCAGGAGCAAAATAGATTATGCCGTTATAGAATGCGGGATGGGAGGTAAATCAGATTCTACCAATATAATTATCCCCGAAGTTTCTGTTATCACAAAAATAGCTCTTGACCATAAAGAGTATCTGGGAAATACACTGCTACAAATAGCCGTAGAGAAGCTTGGGATAGTAAAAAGAGGAGTTCCATTGGTAATGATGCAGTCAGAAGATGAAAGCATAACAAGAGAAGCAGTAAAAATATGTAAAATGAATGCTTCAGAACTTACATTGGTTAATCAATTTATACTTGACAATAAAGCTTTGGCACCTTCCTTAATTGGAGAACACCAGATACAGAATGCTGCTCTTGCAGTTAAAGCATTATCAAAAATTAATAATTTTTCTCATCAAGTTCTTTCTGAAGGAATTAAAAAAGCATATTTACCTGGGCGCTTTGAGATAAAAAAAATGTATAACCGCAGTATTGTTTTTGATGCTGCACATAATCCCGATGCCGCTTTTGTACTAAAAAAAACCTTACTCTCATATTTTCCGGAGAAAAAAATTATTTTCATAATAGGAATAATGAAAGATAAGGACATAGATACTTTTTTAAAAAATATTTTGAATGAAAATTGGTCATATTATTTTACAAGGCCCGAAACAGAAAGAGCTCTGGATGCCGAAGCATTGTATAAAGCTGCAGAAAAAATCCAGAGTAAAAATATTAATTCAGTTCCAATACCAAAAGAGGCTTTAAAATCTGCTCTAAAAGAAGCAGCAAAGGAAGATATAATATGTATTACCGGCTCTTTTTATACACTTTGCAGTATACTAAAACTAAAATAACGGAGAAAAAATGAAAAATAAAAACAGAGAAAGGGTTCATGTAAAACTAATTAAAGAACTCGCCAAAGAAATGGATTTTAAAGCACAGTTTCTTTCGGAGGATTGGATAACAGTACTTCGCAAAGGAAATATAATTCATTATATTTACGGTTACGATTGGGGACTTAATCCATCCAGTGCACAGCTAATTGCAAAAGATAAAACAGCAGCTTATGAAATTTTAAAGATTCACAACATAAATGCAATAGAACATAAACTATTTTTTAACTATAACTTACAGGCAAAATATACAGGACAAAACGGCTGCTGGGAAGAGATTCTTAAGTATGCAGAGCAGCACAAAAGAGGTGATATATACAGTTTAATCTGCAAACCTAACAGGGGCACAGGAGGAAATGACATTTACAGAATCGCCAAGCGTCTGGAACTGGAAAGCACTGTACATAAAATGTTTTCAAAATATAATGATCTATGTCTTAGTCCCTATTATGAAATCAGCAATGAGTATAGGTTAATCTATCTTAACAAAGAAATTCTATTATATTTTCAAAAAAACCGCCCCTATGTGGAAGGCAATGGCAAAGACAATTTATTAAAACTGCTTACAGAAAAATTCGGCAATGGTGGACTTATGTATCAGGAGGATCTCCAGGAGAGCCTGACAGATATTATCCCATTAAACGAAATAAGAATGGTTTCCTGGAAGCATAATCTGGGAAGCGGTGCTAGAGCTCAGCTTATTGAAGACAAACAAATAAAAAGTGATCTAAAAGAGATAGCAGATAAGACTGCAGCTGCATTGGGAATAAAATTTGCATCTATAGATATAGTCCTTGCAAATGGAGAATATTACATAATGGAAGTTAATTCCGGCATTATGCTCGAAAATTTTGCTTCTCAGAAAAACGAAGGTTTATATAATTATTATGAGACTGCAAAAGTAATATACAGAAAAGCAATAGAACTTCTTTTTAGTTAGATCCCAATTCAAAAATCATGACTGCCTCGTCTCCGTCAGCCTGCACAGTGTAAAGCTCCAGTCTGTTATTGCCAAATTCCCAGCGCTTTACCATGGACAGCAGATCAAAATAAACGCCTTCCATAAGTCCTCCCGGCTGTCTAAAGGAAAACATCATAGTGCTGGCAATGTCTCCTATGCTTAAAGCTCCGCTCTCACCGGATTCATAGGTGCCAAAGTATCTATTGGGAGATCCCATCCCGCTTATACGACCATTCTCAAAGTTTACAGAATATACACCGACAAAACCTTCTGCATCAAGTACACGCCTGTCAAATACTACATTTTGCGACGGGCTTCTTATCTCAATAAGGAACCACTCCTGTCTCTCTGCCTGAATAAAACCGCTTATTGCAGTAGTTTCGGTAGTCCTGCCATTTATCACAGGGACAGCTTCAGGTATGGTAGCGACACTGGTACAGCCTGCAATTATTATCATTAATAAAAATGGGAAAAATACTTTTTTCATGTTAGGCCTCATTTGCATCTCTGTTCTCTGCTTCCCCTGAATCCGAAGAAGCTACAGTGGAAGTCCTTGTCACTCCCCCGGATACATACACTTTTTTACATTCAGGGCAAATGTCAGTACTTAGTGTTACTGACTGATAAACAATCTCCCGCCCTTCCCTCTCTGCTCTAAGCTGTTCATTTGCAACATGCTCTGCTTCGTGTGAAGCAACTGCAGCAGCAGACTGTTCAGGGCGTATATGAGTAGGGCTTTGGAAGCTAACAGAAGCATCATCTGACTGATCCTGATATCTGCGGCTTTCGCAGGTTCTGCAGGCATTTGGGTTAAGTTCAGCTGTAGATGCTTTGTGAAGTCTAGATGCCTCAAAAGTTTCAGGAGAGATATCCAGTATAACACCTCCGCTTGCCTGCCTCTGGCTCTGATTTGGCAGAGCTAAATTGTTCTGCACATTAATTGGATTATAGTAAGAGGGAACAGAAAGGGGTAATCTATTGTACAATGCGGTATCAAGACGCATATTAAAAGTGTAGTAGCTCTTGCCCTTGAAATCAAGAGCGAAATAAAGTATCGTAATCACTATCATGATTAGTGATATAATTGCAGATGCACGGAAAATTGTTTTAAAATTCGGATCAAATACACTGGCAAATAAAGAAGGAGAAATAAATCCCCTAATTTTAAATGAATTTGCAGAACAAGTAAAAGCTCTCACAGATCTGGGTAAAAAGTTTACAATAGTTTCATCCGGAGCCAGAGCAGCAGGCATATCGACCATGGGGAAATGGGCTCGTAAGCAGGACATACACTATAAACAGGCTCTCTGTGCTGTAGGTCAGGTAGAACTAATGGGAGCCTGGAAAAGGGCCTTTGACAAGCATTCGCTTCATGTTGCACAGATACTGCTTACCCGTGAAGATTTTAACGATCCCATACGCACCTTAAATATGCGTAATACCCTATTCACTTTAATAGATGAAGGAATAATTCCTGTAATAAACGAAAATGACACAGTCTCTGTAGAAGAAATTAAAATTGGTGATAATGATACACTTGCAGCACATTCAGCAATTCTATGGAGTGCGGATTTACTAATACTCTTTAGTGATACAGATGGTCTTTACACAAAAAATCCAAAGGAATTCCCGGATGCAAAAGCCATACCGGAAGTAAGAGATATTGAAGAATTTAAAAAGAACATAGAAACAGGCAGCACAAACAAGCTTGGGACAGGGGGTGCAGATACTAAAATTTCTGCCGCAGAAATGGCAAACAAATTTGGGATACCGACAATTATTTGCCATGGTTCCAGAAGCAGAGCTTTGGAGGCTCTTGCTGCCGGCAAGCAGAGCGGTACAGTTTTTCTTTCAGGGTAGTATATGACATTAAAAGTTAACTGCATTGGAAGCGGTAACATGGGTTTTGCATTGTTAAAGGGTGCCTCTTCACAATTGGATCCAAAAAATATGGGTTTTTCTGACGCAGAAAAATCAAAAGCGGAAGAAGCAGCAGAAGCCCTGGGAGCAAATGTATGCACAAACAATACACAGGCAGTAAAAAACGGCGATTTTATTTTTTTGGCTGTTAAACCCAATGTAATGGAAAAGGTATTAAAAGAAATTTCCAAAACCGTAAAAGAGCGGCTTGCAAAAAACAAGAAAGGCAATTTTGCAATAGTTTCCATGGCAGCCGGCTGGCCTATAAAAAAAATACAAAGCACTCTTGGGGTAAAAGCTCCCATAGCCCGCATTATGCCAAATACCCCCGCCTTAATTTCCAAAGGTTTAATTGCAGTCTCTACGAGCCCTGAAATACAGGAAGAGCAGGCAAAAAATTTGCTCACCCTCTTGTCCGGTGCAGGCATGGTAGACAGGGTAGAAGAACATTATCTTGATGCAATAACAAGCTTATCCGGCTCCGGTCCTGCCTTTGCATACATTTTCATGGAAGCCCTTGCCGACGGCGGGGTAAAAGCCGGACTGCCAAGAGATAAGGCACAAAGTTACGCAGCCCAGACTGTAATGGGTGCTGCTGCAATGATACTTGAGACAGGAAGACATCCCGGAGAACTTAAGGACATGGTAGCTTCTCCGGGGGGCACAACCATAGCCGGCATTGCAGCCCTGGAAAAAGGCGCTTTTAGATCCTCAGTTATAAGCTCAGTAGAAGCAGCCTGGCAAAGAGCTATAGAGTTAAGCGGACAGTAAGATCAACGCAGGGGTGCTCTTGAGTAAGTAGATTCTATGTGGAACTCTCCGGTAATATCAAGGTCTATTGCCAGAGCTGTATTTTCAATATCATTATAATGCCACCACTCAGAAGACAGGGGCGTTAAACCCGCTTCGGTACAGTACCTGAACAGTAAAAGCGTTCCATGGCTTGCCCTGGGAGATATTTCTGCACCATGCCAGCCAGTGGAAGAGCGGGAATAAATACTGGAACTCATTATGGCAGCTGCTACACTAAGCTCGTGCATTGGTGTTTGCATGGGATATTCGGTATATTCCAGTATGTGTAAATAAACATAGTTGCCGCTTGTTCTTACTTCCCAATCATCAATTCTGGCAAGGCTTAGATCCACCGCTGTTCCCCTTTGATGATTATAGGGAGATTCTGCCAAAAACCATCTTATATTAAAATTTTCAGATGTTATTCCATTAAGGACTGTGGGGTTTACATCAACCAAATTGGAAAAATGATAATGCAATTCGTTATGCGCATCTGCAGGTCTGAATGCCTCATACAAAACCAATGTATTCCCCTCTGCCAAAGCCGCCTGCTGTGCATTAAAAATTTTAGGAGCCATTCCATATATTACCGGGGCAATAAATTCTTCCCTGCCATAACGAGAATTAAAATCCCTCCCCCTGTACAGAGCACGCCCTGTGATATAGGGAATTTCTATAAAAGAAGATTTAAACATGGAACTATAGGTATTGGTAATGTTGTAAACAATGGAAGGAATAATATCCGGAAGGTTAATAAAACAAATGCTGTTCCTTACCCATCCCTGTAAACCATAGGAATCAATAAGCCACCATTCATCATCTTCTGCAAGAATTGTAAAACCCTGCCCTGCTTGCAGCATTCCAAGCACATTAACGCTTACCCTTGCACTGCCATAAACTAAAATCTCTATGGGAGCATAACCGCTGGCTCCAACAACAGGAAGTTCAAAAGCACCGCCTTCCAAAAGGTTATCATAAAAAACATCTATCCCTCTTTGGATATTACTTCTTTCTGTATTATTTTCCGGCACACAGCCGACGCAGTACAAAGACACAAAAAGAGAAAAAATGATAAATAATTTTCGGCTCATCTTACCTGCCCAATAATACGGAAAAAGTAGTAAAATTTTTGAGCAAGTATAATACCAATAAATGCAGAGGATAGAACACATAGAAAAACCATGTCATAAAAAGAGATTTTTTCCCCTGCTTCCCATTGTATAGGAGCAAAAGAGGAATGGCGAGGAAGATCCCAAGCTGGAACCATTGAGTGTTCTCATTTGGGAAAAAGCCAAATTGCCTAAATCTCCATAACACGTAAAAAATACCAACAGCAGCAAAAGCGGCAATTTGCTTTTTAATGTTACCTTGGAATAAACCAAAACCGACTATCCATAATACGGCAAAAAAACTCCAGTTAGCTCTATACGATATGGCACAAGAGACAGCTAATATAGCCAGTTTAACAATAATATGATACTTTTCGTTCTTGCATACATATAAGGCAATAAGCCCCATGGCAAGGGGGAGTATTATACTTGTTGCAGCAAGCGGAGATAAAGAATATCCAAAGGCAAGGTTATATGGGAAATGTGAAATGACTGCAAGTATTAAAAGCCGTATAAGATACTTGTTAAAGCTGGAAGTAAAAATAAAACCTTGAGCAATAAAGAAACAAAAAACAGGAGCCGCGGTTCTGCCAAAACCCCTAAAAATAAGACTTATTAACTCATTATTGCCATAAAAAACAGAGACAAAATGATCCATGAGCATAGCAACAGAAGCTATAATTTTGAGTTTATTGGCTGTAAGTATGCCGGCGCTCTTCATCTGAATTAGAGTATACTATATAACTATGCTATGGCCTGTTGTTTTTCCAGGTTTTTTAGTATTACTTTTAACTCACTGCTTTCAAGTGGTAAAAACAGTATACTATCTGCCATTGCACTTAAATTCGGATCTACTTTACGTTTTTTGCTAAGCAGTACAAGATGAGGTTTACCATAGGTAATGTCTTCCTTTACGGTGCTTATAAAATTATAAATGTCCCCACCCTGTAAATCTACATCAATAAAAATAAGACCGGGTTTTTCCTCGGTAATTTTCCTTCCTATTTCAAACCAATTATGAGCCTGGGAAATAGAGACATCAGAGTAAATCCCCTGTATCTCCCTGGCAAGTTCCTTATTTACAGATTGAGCTGCTCCTATTAAAATGCAATCCCAGTTTGCATTTTCCATCATAACCTGCAATAATTCTCCGGATGTTTCCATTCCGCGATTATCAAGAAAAGCTGCCAGGTCTTTAGCATATATACGATACTGACCGCCGGGGGTAGTAAATGCTTTTAAATGACCGTTTCGTATCCAGTTTATGGTAGTTTGGTTTACTACACCGCAAATATTGGCAACTTCCAATGCAGAGAAAATTCTGATTCTTCTTCCACCTTTGGGCATAATCACTCCTCTCCAATTAATTCTAAAAAATTGTTTATTTACTATATTATATCTAATCTTAAAATAATACAACAGTAAAATGTGAAAATATACAAAAAAAAGTAAAATTTAAGTGTTTTCATCAAAAAATTCATTCAATGTATCTCTGGAAAAGCCTTCGTAACTTAAGCTATATTTTAGATCAGGCTGTGAAATTAATAGTTTATTCTTCTTAATATACTTATCCAAAAGTGCATACTCAGTATCAAAACTCATTACCTTCTTCATTGCATTATTTGCATCGTCCCTGGATATACCCTTATTCCTCAAAGAAAACAGGAGCTTTTTAGGGCTATAAGCAGAAGATGAAGAAATACGGTTTTGCAGCCATAATACTCCATACCTCTCATCATCCAATAAACACCTTTCTTGTAACGAAGAAACCACTATTTTGGCAATTGAGCTACCAAAGCCGCGGGATATAAGTTTGGATCTTAAGCCCATACTGTGTTGTTCTGCTCTGGCAATTAGTCTTTTTGCAGAAAGCTCCGCTTTAAAGCAAAGAGAGGCATGATTAAAAATTTCTTCTTCATGGGGGCTAAGATCTATATCTGAAACAAAATCATAGGGATCAAAGTCTTCAGGTAAATAATATCTGGAAAAAATCAATATGTTATTATCAGAGAAATTGCCCTTAAGAGCACCGTCTAAAAGGGCATCTAATTCTATGGATAATAACTTCAAAAATTAACGTTTTGAGAACTGGAAACGCCTGCGTGCACCCGCAAGACCGTACTTTTTCCTCTCTACCATACGAGGATCTCTGGTAAGAAAACCGCTGCTTCTAAGGCTGACAAGATTTGCCTCATCTACCTGACAAAGAGCTCTGGCAATACCATGTCTACAGGCACCTGCCTGTCCATTTATTCCCCCGCCATGAACATTTATTAATATATCAAATTTATTCTCGTTTGCAGTTACCATTAAAGGCTGTAGAACCATTTGAACATGTTCGCCCTGCGGAAAATAGACATTCAAGTCCTTACCGTTTACTACGACTTTACCGCTTCCATCTCTTACATATACCCTAGCCACAGATGTTTTTCTTCTGCCTGTGCCAATCCCAAGGTTCCTTACCATTTATTTACCTCTTCTTAAAGTTCAATCTTTTGTAAATTCTGAGCTGCATGGGGGTGTTCAGCTCCGGAGTAGATCTTCACATTTTTTAAGAGCTTCCTGCCTAAAGGACCTTTAGGCAGCATTCCCTTTATAGCCAACTCAAGCGGTGAAGTCGGTTTTTTTGCAATTAAATTCTCGAAATTTGTGGTTTTTAGACCTCCGGCATAACCGGAATGTCTATGATAAAGTTTGTTTTCTGCTTTACGACCTGAAATTTTTATTTTTCCGGCGTTAATTATTACTACATAATCTCCAACTTCTTCGTTGGGAGTATAAACAGCTTTACCCTTGCCTCTTAAAAGGGTAGCAACACGGGCAGAAAGTCTTCCAAGAATTAAACCTTCGGCATCAATAATATACCATTTTCGGTCAAATTTTGGGGGTTTTACAAATACAGTCTTCATAAAATATACCTTTTGTTAATCAAATCAACCCTCATACCTAGCATGGGGCTTGGGCTTAGATTATGCCACATTTTTGCAAAGAGTGTCAAGCATTAGCTGTCTTAGTCGGCACTTTCTTCAGTCTGCTTTTCCTTTTTGGCGTCCGCCCTTTCTTTTATGTCCGAAATTCCGGCAAAAAGCAGAACCAGACCAATTAAACCGGCAAGTAAAGGTAAAGCTCCTCTAAGTACAACCAAAACATCGTAATGCCAGCCTAAACCCATAGGGATTATTGCTAAAACAGCTACGGCAATAACAAATAAACCAATAATCAATGCTTTCATATAAATCTATCCTCCAAACTTAATAAATATTCATTTCTTAAATACTTTCATCGCCAATGCAGAAGTAAATAATACCAAGGGCAAATACGAAAACACTATGGATAATAAAAATATATCCTCTATAATATAAAACTGTTTAAAAATTATAAACACAGTTTCTAAATATAAGGTAATAATGCCTGATATTATAAGCATCCATACAGGGTCTTTATTCTTTGGCCATAGCATAATTGCAAGAAAGGCCGCTATAGTCCCCAGGATTAAACGCCCAAAAAAATATACTAATTGTCCAAAATCCATTTATCATAATAATCAAAAAATAGCTATAATTCAAGGCATCAGGGGCAGCATTGACCAAACAGACTTTTTATGCAAAAATTTACCATGAAAAAGTACCCTTTTATTAAACTTGCTTTAATAATAAGCATAGTTGCTCTTATATCAATATCCTGCGAAAGTGCACCCAGAACAGAAATAAGTGGTTTCTCTGCCAGAGCATTTGATCTGGTACAAAACGCGGTTTTTGAAATTGTACAGCTTAAACCTGACGAAGACTCTACAGTCTACGAAGGAGAAATTGATTGGTCTGTAATACCATTTAATATAAGGAATGACCCCTATAATTCAATAGGTACTGCTTTTGCAATTTCCGAAACGGAGCTTATCACTGCATTCCATGTTGTAAACCTTTGGCTTGAGAGCCTGGTATTTGACAGATACTTTATCAGGAATCAGGCGGGAGAAGTTTTTGAACTTGACCAGGTAGTAGCAGGCTGCAACGAAAGAGATTTCTTGATTTTCACGGTAAAAGATAAAACATTTGATCACTTCTTTCAATTCGAAACAAATTTCCGCGAAGGGGATGAAGTTTTCTCTGTGGGAAATGCGCTTGGGCAGGGAATTATCATAAGAAATGGATTAATTTTAGGTACCATTCCGGAAGAAGATTCCGGCCGTTGGGATTTACTAAAAACATCTGCAGACGGTAATCCCGGTAATTCAGGAGGTCCCCTTGTAAATTCCGATGGCAAAGTCGTTGCACTTGTTATATCCCGCCAGGACAATATACTTTACTCCACCCCTGCAAGTGTCATTCTGGATACAGACAGAAGCACCCTGGATTACAGGTTAAAGCTTAGCTATCTTCATTTTATCCTGGCAAACAGAATAAACAGGACTTTTGAAACTCAAGTCATTCTGCCTCAGCACTATACAAGTGTAAGAAGCCAATTAATAGAAGCATACGAACTTGACTATGTAATGGCAATGAATGAGCTCTTTGACGAAGCACCCGATTATTTAAATGGTCCAAATAATATGTATATACTTAGTTCTGTATTATCAAGCGTATTCCCGCAAATTGATTTTATAGATCCAAATGATGATCAATGGACACTGACAAATTTAAGCACCAGAAGTTACAGTACTGCAGACGGCAGAAACCTTATGCATGTAAACTTATCAGATTGGGATTTTTACAAAATAAGCAAACCGGATTCTATGTCCTTATTGGAAACCTACGATCCGCTTTTCGTAATGGATACAATTTTACAGAGTATAAGACTTAACAGATCTGTTGGAAGCAATAATTACAGGATTAACTCCTTTGGGAACCCAATGGAAGTTTCTTCATATACCGATTTCAGAGGCAGAGAATGGATTACTGCTACCTGGCTTTTGGAATTTGCAGATCAAGTTGTAATAATGTATATTTTACCCCTGCCAAACGGTCCCGCGGTAATAAGCACAAGAAAACCAAGCAGCTTCCTGCATATGTACGAATGGGATCTAAGAAAAATATGCGATCATATTTGGGCAGGCTATTCAGGTACATTTTACGATTGGAATGAATTTTTAAGCACATCCTTTGTACCTCCATTTTTAAGTGATTTTAACTTTCTGTGGCAGCCTGATACCAGTCATGTTTCATTTAATGCCAACCTGATTTCCATGAACTTAAGCCCAAATGTTTTTGAGTGGACGGGAAATTCAGAACTCTATGTTGCGCCGGGTCCTTATATCAGTAACAATACCCTTTACTATGGAATCAGAAGAATAGTCCTAAACAGAAATTTAAGAAGGAATGATTTTATTACTATGGTATTGTTCTCAAGACCGGATACAAGACTGCCTAATAGCTATCATGATACATGGGATAATATAGCAAATGAGGGATTCCCCTTTAACAGAAGACCTGTAGTTTCTGAAAGGGATAATGAAGGTATAATGGGAGGGTCATTACCCCTGCCATCAGATCAGAATCTCCGTTATTCAATTTATATGGCCATGGAGAATCCGGAAAGCGAAGATAATGTTCAAAGACGCTTTAATGCACTGTTAAACGGAATACGCATAAGGTAGACGAAGAGCTAAATTAGATCACCCAGTATTTCCCTGTCTAAAAAAACCTGGGCTGCACTTATTATCTCTCCTGTTTCTACATGTATAACTCTGCCAAAAACTATAACATGGCTGCCCATGGGAATAATCTGCCCGGTAATTATATATGAAGCCCCAAGAAGCTGACCTGCTCTAATGGCAGCATCTGCATCAAAGAGGTTAGCATAATGTATACCCTGTTCATATAAAACAAGGTCTAAACGTTCACGTTCCACCAAACGAAGCCTGGGACTATCTGCCAAAAAGCTAAGCGCACTCTGGTTTAAATAAGAAACCAAAGGAGGATCGCTCCCGTCTCTAAGAGAAAAAGAAGACAAGGCAGCAATGGGAGCAGAACTTTCAGAAAAGGAAAGGCTGATTTCGTTAAAAAGTGAATCGAGCCTGTTATGTAAAACTGCCATATCTGCAGGAAGAGAATTCATACCTATGGGAGGAAGAAGGGCAACATCGGATGTTCCTCCGGAAGCTGCAATATGACGGCGGAACAGAGCTTCGTAAGAAGATAAAATTTCCAGCTCATCTTTAAAAGCTTCCATGTCATCCAGTCTTAACTGCACATTTTCCAGCTCATTACTCATGGAAAGGGTATAGCTAAGAGATTCACTAAAACGTTCAAGTGAGTTTTGCATTGTCCTTCCTTCGTAATAAAGAAAACCTATTCTCCTTAGAGTTTCGGCAAAGTGTAACATGGTTCCCGACCATAGAATTTTTCCTGATGAAATTCCATCTACAGGTGTTTCTGAAATATTGATATAAATACTCTCATTTATTGGAGATAGGGAATTTCCCAAAATATCTCTGGCATTGACATGGAAGTTGGCAAGCAGCCTTTCCCCTCTGGCAGCTGTAGGAAGAAGTCTATAACGGACAAGTATTGTTTCATAATCTCCTACATGAAGACCTGTCAGTCTATAATAAATCCTGTTGCCGGCTATCCTGTGCTGATATCCCCATGTCTCAAGAATTTCTATACCCTCATTAAATTCCAAAACCATTTCCAGATCCCTTGCGGAAAGTGCAATAGTCCTTTCAAACTCGGTATCAAAAGTAGTAATCATCTCCTGGCGGTTTCTTAAAAAACGGGAACTGCCTCCCCCCTCCTCTGCAAGGTTTCGCATTAAATCCAGATCAAAACCTACTCCAACACCAAAGGTAGAGGTAGTGATGCCAAGCTCCCTAAAGGATTCTGCCATCTGGTAGACAAGGGCTTTCTCTCTTTGAATGGCGGCTCTTCCCCTATACTCAAAGGATGCTACATCTACCTGGCTGTTCCTTCCTGTGCCTGAGATGCTTCTTTCAAAACTGCTGTAGTTGTTACCGTTTCTTATCTCTACCTGAAAGTCAAAAGGACTCCTGTCTCTTTCGTGGTAGGCATAGTTTCTGACATAGACCCTGTAAGTTCCCTCTAAAGCCATACCCAGGGGCCAGACTATATTTTCTATGGGTTTGGTAGATTCTCCCCTTACATTCATGTCCACATCAAGAAAGCCGCCTGTACTGTCACGGCGGGAGCCAAAGTAAATAGTTTCGCCTAATGGGGTATCTACATAGAGATCCAGATCGTTTCTGTTTTCCCAGATTAGTGAAACTCTCACATCTCCTGACTGGTATGCAGCTTCCCTGCTAAGACGCTGGGAGAACTCTGTGCCGTCTGAAAAAAAGAGAAGCCGGTTAACAGAGCCTTCGCGGTAATTTGCAAGAAGCTGCTGGTAACCTTCCATTAGCCCTGCTTCCAAATTTGCACTGCCCTGGGGTGATATACTCCTTACAGCTTCAAGAAAAGCAATTCTTTTTGCTGGGCTGTCCATACGGGTAGATTCAAAAATAACACGGGCAGTATCGTTAAAAACAATTAAAGATATGTAATCTATGTCCCTTATTTTCCCAAGGACAATTTCCATAGCCTCTTTAACCCATTCAATTTTATCCTGCTCGTTCATGGATGTGGAAGCGTCAATTACAAAAGCAAGATTCATGGGCGGCAGATCCTCAAAATTTTCCTGCCTCCCCTGTATGCCAATGTGGAGCAGTCCGTCCTGACCTAAAGCACTCATCTGATAGGTGCTATTAAAAAGATTAATGCCCATCTCCTCCCTTGGCATGGGGTAAACATAGTTAATGGAAGCAATGTAGGAATCTATATGTATCTCTTCCGGGGGTATAACTATACCCTGTTCTGCAAGGTACTGTCCGCGTGTAGCAGATGAAGCTGCCTGTGCTCCACCGGCACAGGAAGCATTTGTAACAGGAATTATTACTAAACAAAGCAGAAAAAATAAACTAAACAGGTTTTTCATACAAACTCCATTATCCTGTTATTAAAATACAGGAATAAAGCTGCGGGAACTTGCTGCAAGAATTATACCGCTTTCCACATCCAGAGCCCTAAGATTTAAATAGCGTAGTGAAGCAAAAGGGCCTATAGTCCCGCTTATTACCACCCCGGCTCCTGCCATACGCCCTATGGAAACCATGGTATCATCATCTACATAACCGGAATATTGAAAATTCTGCTCCCCAAAAATAATTTCCATATCCCTTCTCTCAACCACCCTGTAGCGCCTGCTTTGCACAAGGTTAAATATGAGCTGCTCCTGCACAAAATCTGCTTCAAATTCATCGGGAGAAGAAATACCAATAAGACCTATAATTGTACCCTGGGGAATTACAGAATAAAAATCTTCCAAAGCGGCGGCAATACACTCCATAAGATTAAGTGTATGCTCGATTTGTACGCTTTGTATAATTTGCTCCTCTTGCTCAATCATGGGAGGCGGATTAGAGGGGCAGGAGGCAAGAAAAATAATCAGTAATAAAAGCGTTACCTTCATTTTACTGGATATTTTAACCTGCTTAACTATAGCTGTCTATAGATTCTATCTTCCAAAAAGAAAAGCAGCGCCAAAACCTACAGCCGCAGCTCCGGCAGCTGCAATACCCCATTTTAAAAATGTGTTTGTCCTTTCCAGGTATCTAATGCGTCCTTCTGCACTTTCACGGTAAGCTTCGAAGGATATTTCCAAGCTCATCAAGGAGAATTCTGCTCTCCTCAAGTGAATCAAAAGCTCGGCTAATTCCGTCTCCGAGCTCTCTGCTCTGATTAATAATTCCATCGAACTGTTCCTCAAGTCTGATAGCTCTCTGCTGTATATTTCTAGCATATTCTGTAAATCCCTGGAGTTCTGCCTGGAGTCTAGAAGCTCGCTCTGAAGCCTCTCGTTGAGACTCGATAGCTGAGTAGAGATCTCTATTAACCTGTTCAAGACGTTCCCGGAGATATCTTCCCTCATCTCCATTGGAGCTTCCGGCCATAGAGCCAAAGGAAAAGCCAAGAAAATAAACAGCAGTAATGAACAAGAGAACAAGAAGCGGTTTTTTGCCATTCAAATTGCACCTCTATTTAGAATATAGGACCAAAATGTAAATGTGTGAATAAAAAAGTGACAAATGTCATTACAGCTTTATTGAACTAAAACTTCCCCGTTAAGAACAAAAAGAACCCTACCCTCTCTTAACAGCCTGCGGTTATTTTCTGTAGAGAGTATAAGTAATGCATCTTCCCTGTCTATAATAAGATCGGTAGGGTATATCCCATAGGTACCGCGCGCTATTATACGCAGAGGATTTGAACCGAGAAGTTCAGAAAGCGGAGAAAGCAGTCCCGATGGAGTCGGGTGGAAAATATTTTCTATACTTGTATAGTTAAGCATAAGGTAATTGCCATTAATTCCTGCTTCAAACATATCTCTTTCATATATAAGATTCATTTGAGTGTCCCAAATTTTTGGGAAAAGACAGGGAACAGCAAACATGCTGCTTAGCCTTCCGTGAACAGGAAGTTCAGTATTGGCAATAATGATAATTCCGCTATACTCTGCAGCAGAAGCAGGCAGCAAGGGAGGTAATGCTGAATAAAAACGTCTTGTTGGCCTTATAATATTACTTAGGGTGTTAAGGCTTAAACTATAATTGGCAAGTAAATTTAAAAAATCACCGGATAAACTTGGAGTATATCTTTCTGCAGCATAGCTTATGCTATCTATATCGCCAAGGCTTAGCTCCCCCCTGGAAAGAAGGTCTCCAATGCTGGAACTGGAATCGTACTGTATAGACAATAAATGCGGTCTTAACAAGGCAGGAAAGGCATCTTCAAGAATTTCCTCGCCAAGGAACCTGCCGCCGGGGAGTCTTACTCCGGCACTGTTCAAATTTACACTGCTCTGCCCGGATATTTTTGCTTCTTCCCAGTCCATGGAAAAAGAAAGATCAAATTGCTGCCCATATACAGTAATGCAAAGGATGAAAATTAAAATAAATAAAACTGCTCTTTTTAGCTTTATCATTATTATCTTATCGGCGTTCTAAGGACTCTGCCTTCGCGAAGTATGTCAGATATATTCATATTGTTTACCTCTGCCAGAAGTTCGGGATCTACTTCATAGGCAAAGGCAATGGACCACAGTGTTTCCCCGCTTTTTACAATATGAGTACCGCTAAACTCCAAAACATTGCGTAAAGAAGAAGATCTAACAAAGGGTCCCACATCTCTTAAAGCCGGAATTATTAAGTTATGATCCAGTCTCAAAAACCTGGCTTCTACTCCGGGATTATGATCCAAAATTTGATCTACTGTAACACCAAAATGAAGCGATAATGCAAAAAGGGTATCTCCTGTTCTTATCCTGTGTATATAATGCTCTACAAGGGGAATATCATTTCTTGCCAAAACAGCAGCAACACGTTCTGCATTTTCGCCGCTGACCTTAAGCATATAGCCTCCTTCCGGAGGAGTAATAAAATAACTAAGCTCTCTATTTGCCCATAACAACTCGTCCCTGGCAAGACCGGCATGTTCAGCAAGTATACGTATATCGACAGTTCTATCTACAGGTATACGCTGCCAGTTTGGATTTGTAGGCCAGCTTATCTCAATACCGTACTTTCTTTGATTATTTAGTATATAGGAAACTGCAACCATTCTTGGAATATAATTGGCGGTTTCATTTGCAAGTATGCCGCTTTCCCTTAATGTCCAATAACATTGAGAACCACTCTGCTGTAACATGCGGCTGACACCGCCAAGACCTGCATTATATGCTGCTAAGGCAAGATGCCAGTCTCCAAAAAAATCATAATTCTCTTTTAATTTTCTTAAGCCGCCTTGAGTAGCCTTCCAGAAGTCCCTGCGCTCATCCATCCATTCTGTAACCCTCATATCGAAAGGTTCCATACTATTAGTCATAAACTGCCATAAGCCGGAAGCACCGGCTCTGCTTAAGGCTGTTGCAACATAACTGGACTCTATTACAGGCAGATAAATCAGCTCCAGGGGTAATCCAAGGCTAACAATTTCGTTTCTTATAAAGGTCTGATAAGGAGCTCCCCTTAACATTACCTGAGAAAGGTATTCTTTAGGACCGGGGTTACTTGTATAGTGCCTAATATAGTGTTGAGTCTGAGCATGTTCCATGGCAGTTAGGCTAAGAATAGGACTTTCTATATAGTCAATTTTTCCCTCAGTATAAAATGGAGGAAGCATATTTCTGCTTTGCGGGTGATCTTCTGCAGCTTGTGCTGCAGTGCGAAGAGGCCTGCCATCTACAGCAGGGATATACACAGTTAAACAAGTAATGCAAAAGAAAACTAAACCAAAAAACCTGATCAAAACCTTTCTCCGTAATAAATTCCTGCCCATTCCCAGTTACCATGTATATCGGGATCAAGGGGGAAGTAAATTTTCCTGAAATAAAAATACCAGCCGGAAGTAGAACCGGGCCAGCCCCATGTTCGCAGATATGCTTCATTGGCATTGGAATTAATATCAAGCTCATCTGCATAACGAATACGGCTGCTTCTCATAAAATCGGCAAGATGCAGATCAAAGGTTCTGGTATTTGTTCTGTCTTCACCTTCCCAGGTACGGGTAAAAAAGTTTACCCTTGCATGATACTGCAAAAGCCGGGTTGCAGAACCGGCATCTAAAGCAGATTTTACAGCCCTTACCAGTGCATCAAGGCTGGGAAAGGTCCAGTTGCGGGAAGAATTGTTAAAACTTACCATATGCCATGCATGGTTGTCAGCATCGGGAAAACCGGGGACATTGGATCCCATAAAGGGAAGATACATGGTATAAGCCATAATGGCATTTTCCCACTCACCTATAGTTTCGTATAACTGCCCCAGCATAAAATAAACAGGCCCCGGATCTACCTGATTAATAAAGCGTGAAATTAACTCTTCGTAATACCACACTCTCTTTAAAGGATTATCTACAATTGAAATTAGCTGATTAAGGCATGCCAAATGTATGGAATTCCCCTGAACCAGCAAATCCGGATAATTTTTTACAATTCTGTCAAAATACATTGCTGCTATAGGAAAAGCATCCATTTGCACATAACTAAAAGCAATCATAAAAAGATGATAGGTGTTAAAGGGATCATCGGGGTATTCATGAACCCTGTTATTCAAAAAAGTAATTAATTTACCGTATTCTCTTTGGCTAAGGTATATATGGGAAATTTCCCTTATTACGGCAAACTGTTCCTGACCACTCTCTGTTTCCATGGAAAGAAGAGAAAAATATACTTCCAGTGTTTCCTGTTCTTCACTGCTGCCGGAAAGAAAGTAAGGATCTACACCGGATGATATCCTGTTGCCATCTCCAAATAAATTAAAGTATCCCATCTCAGATCCGCAGCCAAAAATCAATACAAAAGCCAAAAGAACCGAAAAAACATACAGTATTTTACTCATTTTCATCTCATCCTATATTATCATGCAGGGTACCCATTGGCAAGATAAGCGGCTTTAGGTATATTCATATATATGAAAATAAAATCAAGGCTGCTTTTAAAACTCGCCGCAAAGCTCGTTTTTATTATCGGCCTTTCTTTAATGATTCTGGGAACAACTTTTCTTTTTAATCCCATGGAAGGTTCCTCCCGTATATCTATTTTTATTTCATTTATTCTGGTCTTATCAGGTTCCTTTTGCTCAGTATTCGCAGCAAAGTTAAACAAACACCCGGCATATCTCTTTTTTGGCTCATTTTTTCTAATGGCAGGTATTTTCCTCTTTCTTTCGGCGCTTGGGATAATCCCGCTTTCCATAGTTCAGGGCTGGCCCTTGCTCTCTGTTTTTTCGGGACTGGCACTTTTATCAGCATCCTGGCGCCGAAACATGGGTTTTAGCCCCCGTTATTTTGTAGTTTCCTTAGCTTTTGTCTTATTAGGCCTGTTTTTACTTGTATTTTCGCTGGATGTTGTTACCTTTTCCTTTAGAGAGTTTATTCAAGTATGGTGGCCCCTTTTATTTTTGCTAAGCGGGCTTACAATGGTTTTAATTTCTGTAAGTGTAAAAAATTTCAATAATAGCACTGGAAACAACCAAGACATGGATAATAATATAAGTATAGATAAACAGGAGTAATCTGAGTGGAAACACCCAAAAAAGGGGCAGATAAAAAATATAGCTCTCAGTTAGGGAGCTTTTTTTGTCTATTAACAGTTATACTGATTTTTTCACTCTATTCATGCCTTAGCAATACGGCAGTACAGCCAAATTCCGGAATAAATAATTCAAACTCCCCTGCTTCTTCCCCTGCCGGCAGCTCTCAACAAGGCGGCGGAGGGGGTATTGTAGAAGAAATCCGTATACTAGTAGAATTGGCCACTCCTTCCTCCCTGATGGAAGCCCTGGAAATTATACGATCAAGGAATTTAGGTGCTACTGAGTATGGAAGGGTAATGACTGCTGTGATAAACACTCTTTATAGAAACCTGTACTCTCCCCTGACTATACAGCTGCCTGCTTCTGACCCTCCCCTTACCCATTCCTATACACGTATTTTAAGGGATATAGATAGCAGAATTTATACAACTCCGCAGCCAAATTCTACGGATTATCTTGAAATAGTACTGCCCTTCCTTGCCCTGTACTCTGCAAGCGGCGGTAATCCGGGAGCCGAGCAATACCAGGCGGCATTAAGGGATTTGGGAACAGCATTAAGGGTAAGCACAAATCCTGTACTGGCAAACTACTTTATTGCTACTGCCCATGAGAGAAGCGGCAGAATTGAAGAGGCAAATAGAATTTATACAGAGCTATGGGAAACATTTCCGGATCTTTATCTGGCAGCTATAGGAATGGCAAGGATAATGGGAATACATGGCAATACAGTAGAAACAATTTCCTTTTTACAAAACCTGTTGATACAAATGCCGGACAATAACCAAATTAAGCGTCAGCTGGCTTTGGCATACTATAATACAGGAGACTGGTTAAGGGCAGAATCTGCAGTTGCCGAGATACTTCAGATAAATGCCCGCGATATAGAATTTGTTCTGTTAAGAGCACATATTATGGTTGAACAGGGGCGTCTGACACAGGCTCAGGCACCTTTGGATATTTATGCTGCCTTTGATCCAAACAACAGGCTCTATCTTTACCTTCGCGCAAGGATACAGGCAGAGGCATTCAATAACAGGGACTCTGCATTAAATTACCTTAGGGCATTGGCAAGGAATTCACAAAATATTCAGTATGCCGACAGGGAAATAATATATGCAATAAGGCTTTTTCTGGATTCCGGCAGGCAGGAAGATCAAGAAGAAGGAAGGGCTCTTTTAAACAGATTTTTGCAAAACCCTAACCCTCCTTTGGAGATAATAAGCCTTGCATTGGACGATGCAATAAAAAGACAGGCATGGACAGAAAGCAGGCTTTATTTGGAACAACTACTTCTGGAAAGGCGTTCATTCCAGGATCTAATGGCAGCTTATACAATAGAAAAAGAAATTGGCAATAATGCGGCAGCTCTCTCTTATGCGAGGGAACTGTACAGCATGGACAGCACTAACGAGGAAGGTGCAATTGCCTATATTACTGCTTTAATTGATACAGGCCGCGGAGATGAAGCAGCGTCCATAATAGACAACCGCCTGATTCGTGCAGGGGGGGGCAATTTAAGGAGCCGCTACTTTTTCCTTCGCAGCAGGATTAGAAACAACGAAGAGCTGCAGCTTAGCGACCTAAGATCCAGCCTTTTTGAAGATCCCAGAAACCTGGATTCCTTAATAGCCATGTTTGAAATTTACTTTCGCAGAAGGGACGAAAGAAGGGCAGGATACTACCTTAGGCAGGCTTTAGGTATTGCGCCTAACGATCAAAGGTTAAGGCGTTTTGAGGCGGAATTCATAGGCATTTTTGGTTCTCTTTAAAACTAAGGGTTTCCAAGCAAAACAGGGTATAAGCCGTATTCCGGTAAAACTGCAATTCCGGGCAGGGGTATTCTTTGCCTTACAGAAAAGTACTTAAAAGGATGTATATCCAAAACATTGGGATACCAGCCGTCTATCTCTCTTATGTCAATTAAATTAATTGCAGGATGAAAAGAAATTGGAAGCACATTACCTCGTGACAGTAAAAGGGTTTCCGCCTCTGCCAGCGTAGACCAGCGTTCAAGTCCCTCTTCGTACATAGACCTGCTTATTAAAGCTTCAAAATCATCATCGTTATGCGCAGCATCGTTTAGATTGGAATCCCTTTGCCACATTTGCAAAAAAGAAAAAGGATCTGCAAAATCGCCTATCCATGTTATTGAGGCAACATCGTGATCGGGGAGCTTTAGAGAGTTAAAATATTCATCAAAGGGAACAATATCTATTCTGGAACGAATACCAAGAATTTCCTGCCATGCTCTTGCCATAGAAAGAGCAATCTGGCGCCCGCTTATGGAAGGCGGAATTCTAATCATGATTTCCGGCAGTCCTGTACCTCCGGGATAACCGGCTTCTGTAAGGAGGCTCCTTGCCTCTGCAATATCGGTAGTACTTAGACCTTCAATCTCAGGATAATCCCTTATGGGGAAAATCAGGGTGGTTGCAGGGAGCATATAATCTGCTCTTAATTCATTCCAGGGCAAAGCAAGAGCCAAAGCCCTTCTAAGGCGGTAATCATTCCAGGGTTCTCTTATGGAGCGTATGTAATAATAATGAGTGGCAAACATCGCATTAACTTCAAGACCACTTCTGGCAGTAAGAGCATCAAAGTTAACATTTGCAGCTACCCAGCGCGCTTCCCCGGAATTCCAAAGAGCGCTTGCCCTGTCATCGTCATCAGAAAGGACTATGGTAATCCTGTTAAGCGCAACTTCGCTAGCATCCCAGTAATACCGGTTTTTTGTAAAGCTGATACGGTCTTCTTCCGTCTCATCTATAATATAGGGACCATTGGATACAGGCCTTGACCAGGCTTCTGATGAAGTTTCAGCTATCATGGAAGGATGTATGGGGCTAAAGGAATGATGACAGAGCATACTGGGAAAAAATGCGGCAGGGCTGTTAAGTCTGACACGCAGTGTTTTCTCGCCCAGGGCATAAATACCCACTTGATCTCTTTCTATATTTCCAAGGCGGAACTCCCTTGCACCTTCTATAATATCAAAAAGGGAGGAATAGGGAGCTTCCCTGTCAGGCTCCAAAAGAGAAAGCCAGGCTGCGCGAAAATCTTCCGCTCGGACAGGGTCCCCGTTTTGAAAACGCGCTTCTTCCCTTATATGAAAAGTCCACTCTCTTCTGTCAGGCGAAAGATCCCAGGAAGCTGCAGCTGCAGGGACAGGTGCCATTGTCATGGGGTGGTAAGAAAAAAGTCCCTCATATATGGCAGTAAAAATTTGCGCTTCAGTTGCCATATAGGACTGGCGGGGATCAAACTCCAACGGGTTTTTCTGAAAAACAACAATAAAATCTTCCCTTGCAATTTGAGGGCTTGCCTCCATGGGAGTAGTTTCAGGGGATAAGTGTAAAGCATCTTCGTTTAAGTCATTAGATACTGTTCCGCACGAAAAAATAAAAAAAGCAAGAATAAAGACAAAAACTAAATTATTATTTTTCATTTAAGTTCCTGCGGGGCTACACCCAGACGCCTTAATTGCTCTTCTTCTTCTTTTTGAGCGCTGTAATCATGACGTTTTGAATTCGCCCTTAATGTGGCATTTTTAATGGTACCAAGCTCAGGCTTTATACCTTTTATTTTTTCCCTATCTTCCCTGCCAACAGATGCTTTAAAATGTTCATCCAGTGCGCTTAAACTTTTATGCAGCGCTTGCAATTCTCTTATATTCCTCTCTAAAAAACCTATGAGCTGCTCTTCCTGCATAGCTTCAAGTTTTGCGGTAACAGAACCGCGGCTTGCCATGGGTGTAAGGGTTTTTATTTTGCGATCTATATCTGCCCGGAAATTCATAAAATTTATTCTTTCTTTTACAAGAACACCTTTATTTGGATCCATGTACTCTACTTCATAAATAACAGCATCCGGTTCCTTATTTAGGAGGCGGTAGAAAAGTTTTTTTAGCATTTCAAAAAAACCTTTTTTCAGGTTTTCGAGCAATGAATGGTTCTCATCCAGTTTGGCAGCAATATCTGTTAAGCTGGATGTGGCACCACCCAGAGCCTGAATCCCCTCTACCAGTATGGATTTAAAGGAAACAGGGGCTTTAACATGCTTTGGTTTATTTTCTACAACCTTAAATTTCTTTAATACTTCTTCCCTAAGGGCAGGTCCTTCTTTAGTATAATCTTCACGTATAAGTTCTTCTGTAAGGTCCGGGTAAAAGGGCATGCCCCTTTTAGCTTGAGCGAACCTTCTTTTTACCTGTGCTACATTGGATGCCTCTGCCGGAGGCATCTCTTTGGTAATGTTTCTAAGTTCCAGTTTGTAGGCTTCTTTTTGATAATCGGTAAGAGCTTTTAAGTAAGCCATTATGGGATTATAGGATTTATTTAAATGACTTAAGGATTCACTAATTACACTCATGGTTAAAGTATCTGTTCCCGTCTTGATCTGATTTGTCATCTCGGCAACAGCTTTGGTAATGGGACTTGCAGAATCCGGGCTTAGGTTAACCCAGTCCACATACTTTACAAGCCCTACTATTAATTTTATACGGTTTAATGTTAAAAATTCTGCACCAAACTGGTAAAAGTTAACCAGAAAATCCAGTTGGTTATCATAATTTGCAAGGCGCCTTGTTAACTGATCCAGTCTTTCTGCTTCGGAAAAGGGAGTAGATATTGGTACTTCCAGTTCAACAATTCTTGCCTCTGCCTTGTAGGGATCTTCGTGAATAAGACCTTTCTTTAGATATAGATTATATAGTGATGCAAAGCCGGTATGATATGCTCTTAACTCATCTTTTAACTTGGGAAGTTCAGACTTATCCAGCCAATCTGCCCTTGCTTTAAGTGCTTCACTTAATTTGATTACATAATCATCATTATCTGCCATTAATATAAATTATGGCAGATTTTAGCATTTTAATCAAACCCTCCGCCATAACTTAAAGAAAAAGTATGCAAATTTGAACAAAAATAACGATAAATCGAAGTATTCTGCATCCTGGTGCCGTAATAGGCTATGAAAACACATAAATTTACCATTATTTTTATTATCCCAATTTTAATTGCTGCCTGTTATGGGGATCTTTTTTTTCCCTCTTATAAGGTAATTTTGCCTGACTTACCGGCACATTGGGAAGAAGTTTTGGGGGAAGCGCATTGGCAGCTAGAGTGGCTGGATAAAAATGGTATATGGCATTACCTGTATATAAAACCGGGAGAAGCCGGTCCTGAAATTACTGTAATACAGGAGTGGTCCAGCCCTATTCTGGCATATCCTTATTGGCCTTCCCGCAAGCTTCTGCCGGGGAACTTTCGTCCTGCCGCCGCAATATTTCCCTGGGATGCAGAGGGAAGTAAAATAATACTCTCATGGAGAGCGGGTGTGGAGGCAGTGTTCTGGAAAGAGCTTGCCGCTGCCGAAAGCTTTAGCGATGCGGCCGGAGGCAGGCTGCCATGGTATCTGGATTGGCCGCGCTTTAGGGAACTTTTGCTTACAGGTAATATTCCCATGGAAGTACGTGTGAACCCCTGGCTTGCGGACTGGAAAGATATTGCACAAAGAACAGTTCAGTCCGGCTTCTACTCCAGCCGCATTAGACCCCGTCCCTATGTAGAACTTGAATTAGAGGGAATGGGTGACTTTTGGATAAACAGCTCCCCATTTGCTGATACCATAGATCAAAGTCCCGGCAGCACCCTTATAATAAGAGCCGTAAACGAGCCTGACACATGGGTATCGAAAAATGGAACTTTACGTGCATCTACTTCCGCCTGGATATTTCTACAGTAGCAGCCTAGTAGCAGCCTAGTATATAAGGATAATTAGCACTACAATTTTGAAATGCATCTATTAAGAGCCCTTAGCGTTATGCCAATATTATTTTTACTGGGCTGTAACATAAGTCAACAAGAAGAAAAAGAAATATCAGAAACTATTGAACAGGTGATTCCTTTTCCCTGGCATGCAGTGGCACTATTAAAACCGGGGGAGCATCCTCTCTGGTTTGAACTAACAGAAGACGGTCCTGTACTTATAGAGTCCCCCCAATCTGCATCGTTAAACCCTTTTATACCATGGCCTCATACCTGGCACATAAGCGGCATGTTAATGTGGGAAGATAAATTAATTATGGCGGTTAACAGAAGCGGCTTTTTAATTTTGGAGGATGAGGAAAGCAGTATTGAAAATAACAGTGTCTATTTATTTCAGGTATGGGATAGCTCCCTTTGGGATCTTTACACTACAGAATCCCTCTTTCTTTATGACAACAAGCCTACTGCACTTTTATACAGGAATGATTTTTTTAACAAGGAAAACCCTCCCCCGCTGGAGGAGCAGCTTTATATACTTGACAGGGAAAGCCCTTTGCCTCTTTCTGTTAGTATTCCGGCATTGGAATCATTCCCTATAACTGAAAGCATGGATGAAAATTTGTGGGAAGCAGAAGCGCTTTACAGAAGCAGTGAAGGTGACTGGTACATAAGAATAAGAGAAAAGGATGTAGAAAGGGCAGAAACCGTCTTTTTGCATACAAGGGATCTAAGAGAGCCGGGAAGAAGAATTTCCAATGATGAATGGAGAAATGTTATTTACACCAACATCATAGAAGATCATTTTTCTCCCGAAGACTGGCTTTCCATACTGCCTCCATTGCCAGAAGATTTTATTTACACAAATGTGGCAGTACTGGGCAGCATCCTTGTAGCATCCTGGGAAGAACAGCAGCTGCCTGCCATAGGAGCAGCCGGTTTCATGATATTCCGGCCCTTACCGCTTGAAGTAGATTAAAAAATATGCATAATATTGTATTAATACCATGCCGATGTGGTGGAATGGCAGACACTGAGGACTTAAAATCCTCTCCCAGTAATGGGGTATGAGTTCGAGTCTCATCATCGGCAGTTTTCCCTTGCCAATTTTACATAAAAGTGATTAAATTAATTGCAGAGGGGAAAATGAAAAATAAAATTACACTTGCTCTTATATTTTTTTTGTCAGTTACTTTGAGCTATGCAAACGATTTTGACCTGGACTTTCCTGATTTACTTTTAGATCCTGTAATGCCTGTTAATCCTGTCGAACCTATAGTTCCGGGAGATAGCAGCAATATGAATGTCCCAAGGATGCCATTGGCTCCTCCTTTGCCGACAAACTTTACGGAATTTCCCCAAGTCCCCGTATTCCCTGTTCTTCCGGGCAGCGCAAGTCCCAGTCAAGGCTCAGAACCTGTACGCGAATTGGAAAGAACCCTTTTAAATGTTACCGGTGCTTTTCCCAACGGTGATTTACGTACAAATACCGCAAATACAATTACAGAGGCATTGTATATACTATACTCCAACTCCGATATAACTTTGGAATTTAGCTTTACAGAAAGTCCCAGGTACATTTACTACCTGAGCAATCCCAGGGCAAGAACAGAAATAGGACCGGGGGTGTTTAGAATGAACTATGACACATCAATACAAATTGGAAACCAATTTATTATGGGACAGTTTTTAAGTGAGTTATACAGTAATGCAGAGGGAATTACTTCTGTTAACATAATAGGCAATAATGCCGTTATTGTTATACTAAATTTTTCAAGAAACTAAAAAGCATTAATACTTCCTTAAGATATCCAGAGGCTTTAGTTTTCCTGCCCTTCTTGCAGGAAGCCATGATGAAATAACAGAACAAAGAATTGTAAACAGTGCAATGGCAAATACTGTTCTCCAGTCAATTATAATGGGAATTACTTCCAGATAAAAACCGGAATCCAAAATTGCCACAGGTTCACCGTTAAAAAGTCCTGTGAAAAAACTTAAGACTGCTTCAAGAGTTCTGATAATCTCATTAATAAAATTTCCCATGACAAGCCCTGTGCCAATACCAATAATGGAACCAAGCAAAGCTGTAAGAAAAGCACCCCATAAAAAAACAGAGCTTGTGAAAAAAGGTTTAGCCCCGGAAACTTTTAAAACAGCTATATCTCTTTGCCTTTCTATTACAAGCATGGATGTAGCAGAAGAAACATTAACAGCTGCTATAATAACAATTAATGCCATAATAAAAAGAAGCATCTGCCTTGTAGATTCATAGGAACTGTATTGTGAATACTGTAATTGCTTCCATGTGGATACTGAATACCCTGTACCAAGGATTTCCCTTAGCTCTGCTGCAATTGTATCTGCATCTTCATAGGGATCATCAATTTTCAAGAGTAAAAAAGAATTTTGTTCCTGTAAAATTTGCCTTCCGGCATCCAGAGTCATAATACACCAGAGGGAATCCAGCTCTCTGTAACCCGAACTAATTATTCCCCTAACATAAAAAGTATTTATTCTTGGAACAGGCCGCCCTGTAGGTCCTGTAAACAAAGTCATTATCCTTACAGTATCACCGCTGTCTACACCAATGGAATCTGCAAGGATTTTACCAAGCAGCAGCTCCCTGTCATTATCCAGGCGTGCATCTCCGGAAAAAACTTCCAAAAAGTTTATTGCCTGCTCATCTTCCCAAAAGGAAGAATCTACTGCACGCATTGTAGTAGCTCTGGAACCTGATTCACCATAAACAACACCCAGCCCCTGTACCTCCTGCCATGTCCCGCGTATTCCCGGAACAGGTTCAACGAAGGGCAGTGCTGTATGAGGCGAATAAGAGCTCACAAGGTTGTGAATCTGTATATGACCTGTACCAAGTTCCAGATACCTGTCAGTAATTCCCCGTATCATTCCGTCAGCGACAATTAAAGTAACTACGATGGGAACAAGGCTTAAAGCTATACCCAGAGCAGCTCCCTTTAGATAGCGGCCTCCCTCTTTGGCCCGCCCAAGAAGATAACGAAGGGCAATAAAAAAAGCAGGTGAAGTTTTCAATTAAAAGCCTTCCTCGCGGACAAGGAGTCCTCCTTCCAGCCTGTAACGAATTTTTGCACGCTCAGCTACACGCTCATCATGGGTTACAACAAGCAGTGTCTTGTTCCATTTTTCTGCACTGTAAAACAACAGCTCTGCCACCATGGAACTATTATTGGGATCCAGGTTTCCTGTAGGTTCATCGGCAAGAATAATATCGGGATCATTAACCATGGCTCTTGCAACTGCTACCCTCTGTCTTTCCCCGCCGGAGAGCTGGGAGGGGAAATGCCCTGCCCTGTCTTCCATTTTCATATCACTTAAAAGGAGCCTTGCTTTATTAAGAGCTTCTTTTTTCCCAAGTCCCCTCATATAAACAGGGAGCATGATATTTTCTAAAGCTGAAAAATCTTTTAAGAGGTAATGAAACTGGAAAATAAAGCCTATCCTATGCTGCCTGTAAGAGGAGAGTTCTGTTTCTGATAAATTTGAAATATCTGTTCCAAGGACATTAACAGTACCGGAATCAAATTTATCAAGACCTCCTATAATATTAAGAAAGGTGCTTTTCCCGCTGCCGCTTTGGCCGCTTATTGCAATGGTACTTCCTTCTTTTATATCCATATCTATACCGCGTAGTATCTGTAATGTTTCTGTTCCGGATAAAAATCTTTTTTCCAGGCCTCTTACTTTAAGGAGTACATTCCCCGTGTTTATATCACTCATAACGCAAAACCTCCGCAGGTTGTAAATTTAATACCTTACCGGATGCAAACCATGATGCCAAAAGGGCAGATAAAAATCCAAAGAGAAAAATAATTACAACTTCGTGGAAAATAAGCCGGGAAGGAATTTCTTTAATGTAAAAAATCTGCGGGGAAAAAATTGAAAAATCTCCGGGACTAATAAGGGAAATTATTGAGTTAACAAGATTTTCCAGAAAAGAGAAAAACTCCTGAATATTAAAGGCAATGGCAAGACCAAGAAGCAGACCTAAAGCAGCTCCCGCAAGACCAAGGAGGAAGCCGTCCCAGACAAAAACAAGCCTGACTGCTGTACTTGAACCACCCAATGCCCTTAAGAGTCCTATCTCTTCCCTCCTTTCCAGAACAATGCGGCGCTGGGCCTGAAAAATATTTACTCCTACAACAATAAAAATTAACCCAACAAGAATAAACATCATAAGCTTTTCTGTTCTTAAAGCGCCAAAAAATGCACGGTTATAATCGCGCCAGGAAGTAATAACAGGAACATTCTCGTCCATATTCATCTCTGTTATAAGATTTCTGATAAGATTCATGGCTCTTTGATCCTGCCAGCGGTTATTGATCTTGATTCCAAGGACAGGAGGCATGGGATTCAAAGACAGAAACTCTGCAGCATCCATACTTACATAAGCCCAGCCCAGGTCAAACTCATAAAAGCCTGAACGAAAGATACCTGTGACTCTATACAGTGTATCAGGGTCACCATCTCCCCCTATACCGCCGGCGATTGAAAGCAGATGGACTTCGTCCCCCAAAGATACAAAGAGATGTCTTGCAAGCTCCGCTCCCAAAACTATGCTGTAAGGATCGTAAAGATCAAAATACCCGCTTTCCATTTCCAGCTTTCCGGCAAGACCGGGATCATTTGTAAGAGCATCAGGATTAACAGCTCTTACAAGTACTCCCCTTGGGTTTGAAGCTCTTCCCCTAATTAATAGATTATATTCCCTAAAAGGCAGTACCGAAGCAATATCAGGCAAAGACCTGAGCCTTTCTGCAAGAGCATAAAACTCATCTTCTTCTATATTGCCTTCCAGTCTTATATGTGCGGAAGAAATTTCTAAAATGCTTTCTATAAAACTAAGCTGAAAACCATTCATTACAGCAATAATTACGATAAGGGCAAGCACACCTGTTGCGATCCCAAGTACAGCAAATACCGGAGCGGGAGAAGTTTTTCTTCCTTTTGAAATATACCTAAGGGCAATAAAAGAAACCCATGCCATTTTTTTCATCTTATCCTCTCTTCAGAAATCCTGACACCATCTTCCCATATTGCCCTTAAAATTAATCTCCCGCTCATATATATTTCTTCGACTTCCCTGCTGCCGGAAAAAGTAACAGTCCTTTCAAGAAGGCCATTCCTGTAGTTTCTTTCGCTGATTCTGCTTCCTTCATTATCGTATTCATACTCTACAAGGCGTTCATCTGAATGTGACTGCCATAATACAGACATAAGCCTTTCGTTAGACCAGGTATTGGAAAATTCCCCTACTACCTGATCCTCTTCATCATACCAGATTTCTGATGTTACCCTTCCCCTGTTATCTACAAAATAATAAATTCTTACGGCACTGGCTGCAGAAATATTCTGTAAAAAAGGAGTAGTGTATACAATCCCATGTATATAGCTTTCAAAAGCGCTGCTGTCCAGTCTTGGGAATACAAGACGGGAAAGTTCAATTTCTTCCTGTTCATAGACAGTACGTTCTATACCCCTTAAAAACCCGGAGCGGGTATATAAATAATAATCCCTTGAAAAATGAACAGAATCAGATTCAAAATTTTCTTTATAGAAGCTATCTACATAAACTATATCGCTTCCGTTATAAAAAAATCGCAGCTCCCATTCTGACTCATCCAATTCAAATCTTAACTCTCTTTCTACCTGGCCTCTTTGGTTTATTAGCTCAATTACAGAAAAATTTTCCTCTCCCCTGCCCGATGCATTTAACCTGACCGTATTATTTCTGTCTCTAAAAATCCATTGCTTTCTATGCTCCTGTCCATTAAGAAAAAGAGTACGAAACTCCACTGTATAATTATTTTGATAATAGCCAAGAAGCGAAGGCGGCAGCAGGGAGTGAACATAGTCAGAAGAGATATACTCAACAGAAAGGCTATACTCATTACGCAGAGCAACGAGACGAGATTGTAAAAATTCCAGAGCCATACCGGATGAATTGGATCTATACCAGCGTACAATAGATGCTTCTTCTGCCTGAACATGATTCAAAGGCAGAGCAGCCAGTAAGATAAAAAAAGCAATCTTATACAAGACCGGCAAATTCTTCTGCATAGAGCCTGGGATTAAAAGGAACAATGTCCGTATACTTCTCTCCTGTGCATAAAAAAAGTACAGGGAGCTTAAGATCCTCTGCCAAAGAAAAAACTGTTCCTCCCCTGGCACTGGAATCATATTTTGCAAGGATAACTCCATCCGGATTAACTGCATCCTTAAAAATTTCTGCCTGCGCATGTGCATTTCTGCCTGTAGTTGCATCCAGTATAAGGATTTTATAGTAATCACAGTCCCCTGCTCTGGATTCCACTACACGGTTGATCTTTTTTAACTCTTCTACAAGTGCAGTCTTGGTATGCATACGCCCGGCTGTGTCAGCAATGATCAAATCCCCGCCGCCCGCTTTTGCAGCATCAATGGCGTCGTATATTACAGCTGCCGGATCACCACCCTGCTGATGAGAGACAACCCTTATGCCCAATCTCTCTCCATGAACTTTTACCTGGTCTATGGCAGCAGCCCTGAATGTATCTCCTGCAGCAATAATGGGGCGGCGCTTGTGTTCCCTTCTATATAGATCAGATAATTTAGCAACAGTAGTTGTTTTACCTACACCATTTACCCCAAGGATCAATATAATGGAAAGCTTATCAGGAGTAAGGACAAGTTTTTTGGCAGTATCATTCCCCATGCAAAGAATTTTTTCAAGCATGTCAACAAGAAGAAGTCTCGCTTTCTCACTGTCAGAAATTTTATCTCTTTTGCATGCATCCCTTAAGCTCTCTGTAAGCTTATAGGCACCCGCAGCTCCATAATCCCCTTCTACAAGAAGATCACAGAGATCATCAAAGACATCATCAGAAAGAGTTTTTTGCAAGCCGAAAAAATTTTTAATACGGGACGCAAAAGAATTTGAACTCATTGATCCATCCTTACATTTGGTTCAGCTTCTGTTCCGGAAATGTAAAGGTATCTGAACATTTGAAACAAAGTGTATCCAAGAGAACTAATCCAGGCTACATCAGCACCTGTCCTTAAAGATTCATAGGAGTAATCTCCTATCATTATATGTGAATTGGCAATGCCTCTTGTAATAAGGGCTGTGGGCAGTACTATCCAAAAAGCTCCATAGGCAATATAAAAATCCCGCCTCGCTCTTTCCACACGGTTTTGTTCCGGCAGAGCCCAGGTACGGAAATTTATTTCTCCCCCTGTGCTTGTTCCGTTGAACTCAACCCTGCCGCTCACAAGCTCGTTGTTTCGAATTACAGCAGAGCCAATTTCGCCGCTTGGGCTTTCTACATTCAGGTAAACATAGGGGTAACGCGGCAGGGCAAGAGTTAAGGGTGCCTCTCCGACAAAGTAATTTCCCCAATAGACTCTTGCGCCGGTATGACCGGGAACATCAATATGGTATTCAGAGTAACTGTAAGGCGTAAGTCTTAAAGAAAGATCCGTTAGCTCTCCTGCATTCATGGCCAGGGGTATCCTTGCAGGAACATGGTTGTTTGCATTTATTACAAGTTCTATATTTCCGGGAGAAAAGCTAAAATATTCCCCGCTGCCTAGCCCAATGAATCTATTATTAACAATGATAATTGATTCTTCCGGCTCTGCTCTTACAAGAAGCATGGAAGCTCTGGTGCCGGATATTACTTCGGCAAGGCGCCATCCAAGTTCGTCAACAGCAGAGTTTATATCTTCCAAAGAAAAAAGGATGGAGTCCTGGTAAATATAAGAGCTGCTATAAGTTGCATACAGTTTTACTTCCAAAAAGATCCTTTCATGATATTCATAAAAATCAAGCTTCAAAAAAGCATTGGCATTTTGCATTTCCAGAAAGGCCCCTTCTCTCCCCTCTAAAGGCGGAGCAGGGAAGATTCCGTTTCTATTGGACGCACAGAGACTAAAGGCAGGCCTTTCATTTACTATGGGGGGATTACTATTTACCATAAGAAGCTCTGCTTCTAAAGATTCTATCCTTTGATCCATGTCTCTTAAATTGTTTTGAGTTCTCCAGGCAGCATCTCCCCTGTAAATTATCAGGTCTCTTTCGTTCCTTCTATTGACAAGATTGTTATGAATTTCATTTCTCGATCTGTTCCAGGCGCTGTCCCTGTAATAAATAATTTCTTCTTCGGTTCTTATACGGTATTCTACATTATTAAGCAAAGTAACAAGGTACCTTACAACAGAGTCCCCCACTACCTGCCTTTCCACAGACAAAGAAGATACATTGGGATAGGTAATGGACAAGACATATTCATTATTTATTGACTCTCCGCTTGATGTACTTTCCTGTCTTGCAGAAGCAAAAAGATCAGCACCGCTTAAAAGAAAAAATAAAACTACAGGCAAAGCAAAATTTTTCATTAATTTTTTTCCCATGTGTAACGAAGATACTCCTCAATAAAAGGATCTATATCTCCATCCATTACAGCCTGAATATTTCCTGTCTCGGTTTTGGTCCTTGCATCTTTTACCATGGTATATGGTTGGAACACATAGGAGCGTATCTGCATACCCCAGGAAATATCTTTTTTTTCCTGTGCAAACTTTTCATTCTCTTTTTCTTTTTCCTGCCTGTAGTGCTCATACAATCTGGATTTTAAAATTTCCATTGCTATGGCCCTGTTCTTTATCTGGCTCCTTTCATTCTGGCAGGCAACAACTATCCCCGTAGGCAAGTGGGTAAAGCGTACAGCAGAGTCAGTCTTGTTAACATGCTGGCCCCCTGCTCCTCCGGATCTGTAAGTATCCACACGCAGATCTTCGGGACGCACTTCCACATCAATAGAGTCATCAATTACAGGGAAGACATAGACAGAGGCAAAGGAAGTGTGGCGTCTGGCATTGGAATCAAAGGGAGAGATTCTTACAAGCCTGTGAACGCCGCTCTCTCCTTTAAGATAGCCGTAAGCATAATCACCCTCTATTCTTGCTGTCACAGATTTGATACCCCCCTCTGCTTCCAGGCGGTCTTCTTCCTCTATCTTAAAACCACGTCTTTCTGCCCAGCGAAGGTACATCCTGTAAAGCATCTGGGTCCAGTCACAGGCTTCGGTACCTCCAGCTCCCGAGTGTACAGTTAAAAAGCAGGCACTGTGATCCAGCTCTCCTCCCATTAGTTCCAGGGTATTTAACTTTTCAAACCTTAGTTGTATATCTTTTAAATTTTTTTCAATTTCAGAGCTTTCTTTTTCATCTTTCTCTTCTTCTGCAAGCTCATACAGGGTAACAAGATCATCTATATCGTTATGTAATTTTTTCCATGGCTCATATCGCTTCTTTAGGCTTTTAATTTCACCCATTACTTTTTCGGCAGCGGCAGAGTCTGTCCAAAAATCACTCTCAGCACTTTTGGCTTCCAGTTCGCCTATTTTATCCTCAAAACCTGCGTCTTCAAAGACGCCTCCAGGTATTCTGGATTTGTTTTTTTATATCGTTAATAGGCGTATATAATTCACTAAGCATAATTACCTCCATATAAGTAACATATATATAGTATGATATATATACGACTTGTTCGGCAAGCCTGGGCAAGGGGATGGAGGAGATAAATGGCAGAAAACAAGGTTAAATTAACTATATTAAAGGGACGAGAAAATGGCTCTAAATATGTTTCATTTGGGGTTCCCTGGGCAAAATTTGCCCTGGCAAAAAATGCCCTGGCAAGATTTGCCCTGGCAAAAGAGTGCAGCTTCACTTTAAAAGATAGCCGTAACAGAAACATAGAAATGCAGTCCTCTGTAAACGCATACTGGCCTGATGGAAGTGTAAAGTGGACTTTGCATAGTGCAAATCTAACTGATGCAGAAAAGGGAGAGTTCTGGCTTAGTGCAGAACAAAGCCCGCAAGAGAATAAACAATACTTTATAGCTACTCAGGATGAAGAAGGTATATATATAGACACAGCTGTGATGCAAGCTTCGTTATCATTAAAAGGGAAAACCATAATTAATGAAATTGTGCAGGAAGGGAAGATCATCTGCACAGGTGCTGTCCTTAGTGCAATGCTTGAGCAAAGGGAAGCTCTTGCCTCAAAAGTGATCCCGGCCCTTGGAGAAATTGAATCTGCTATTATAGAAGAAAATGGTCCTGTAAAGTGCACTGTAAAATTTACAGGTAAGCATGTCAGCAAAGAAGGAAGGAGTTTCTTCCCCTTTACACTAAGGCTTAGCTTTTTTAAGGGAAATCCTGATATAAAAATTACCCACACATTTTTTTATGATGCAGACGCAAGTGTGGATTTTTTGAAGGGCATAGGAATGCAGTTCTCTGTACCCATGCACGGTGAATTATATAACAGGCATGTAAAACTGCTCGGTGACAATGGATACTTTCATGAAGCCCTGCAGCTTTTAATTTCCTGGCGTCCGCCTCTTGATCCAAACATTTACAAAGGTCAAATAGAAGGGGAAGAAGTGTATGCTGACGCCTCAACGGATGCTGGACTCATCTTTGGAAAGGCAGTTAAGGACATGACTATCTGGGATAACTACAAACTGCATCAGGATTCCAGCGAACACTTTATCATACAAAAACGCACACAGAGCTACGACTGTGCTTACATAGACTGTGCTCATGGCAGCAGATCCAATGGAACTGCCTATGTTGCTTCCATGGATCAAGGAAGCACACAGGGATTCATGCTTGGCATAAGAGACTTCTGGCAAAAGTATCCCTCTGCAATTTGGGCGGAGAAGTTAAGCAGCGATACTGCAACACTTACAGCCTGGCTTTGGTCACCGGATGCTCAGGCAGCAGACCTGCGCCACTACGACACTGTTGCACATGCCAGTGCCTACTATGAAGGCTTTGATGAATTACGGAGCAGCCCTTTTGGAATTGCTAACACAAACGAGTTGCTGATAAGAGGGTATACAGGGCGCATTGCCGGTGAAGAAGAAATAAATCATTTTACAGAGAGCTTGCAGAAACCCCTCGTTCTTACACCCAGTCCTGAGTACATGCATGAGGTAAAGGCCTTTGGCACATGGAGCCTTCCTCATACAAAGACAAAGGAAGGTTTATGGTTTGAGGAACAACTTAATAAGGCAATAGATTTTTACATGAAGGAAGTTGAACAGCGCAAGTGGTACGGCTTCTTTAATTTCGGCGACTTCATGCACACTTATGATGCAGTAAGGTCAGTCTGGCGTTATGACATAGGCGGTTATGCCTGGCAGAACACAGAGCTTGTACCAACTCTCTGGTTATGGATATCTTTCCTTCGCACAGGCAGGGAAGATATTTTTTCACTTGCAGAGGCAATGGCAAGGCACTGTGCCGAGGTGGACACTTATCACTTTGGTGAGTACAAAGGTCATGGCTCACGTCACAATGTACTGCACTGGGGCTGTGCCTGCAAAGAGGTGCGTGTCGCAATGGCAGGGCATCACCGCTACTACTACTATCTTACAGGAGACGGACGCACCGGGGATATACTGGATGATCTCCACGATGCAGAGTACGCTCTGGAAAGACTGGATCCCCTGCGCTTTTTTTACAATGACAATTTCAAAACTCACGCACGCACAGGCCCCGACTGGTCATCCCTCTGTTCCAACTGGATCTATGCCTGGGAACACAAGAAGGATTTAAACTGCCGCGATAAGATGCTGCGTGGTATTAGCGACATAAAGAAAGCACCGCTAAGACTTGCATCCGGCTCGGCCTACGGTTTTGATCCTGATACAGGAGAGATGATCTACATAGGTGAAGAAGAGATAGGCTCTCACCTTGCCATCTGCATGGGCTCCCCTCAAGTATGGATGGAAATGATAGACCTTATCGATGATCCTGAATGGGAAGATATGATCTCCGATTACGGAGAGTTCTATGCATTAAGCCCTGAGGAAAAACATAAAAGGTCAGGGGGCATAGTAAGCGGCAAGGGTTACTCAAGCCCCTACATGGCAGCCACCATGATTGCATTTTCTGCCAGACACAGAAAAGATCCCAATGCTGCTAAAAAAGTATGGGAGCTCTTAAAAAAAGAGTGGACAGACTTTGGTTTTATGGAGCAGGAAATAAAAAAACCATTCAGCATCTTTGCCAAAACTGAACTTAAGCGTGTATCAACAAATTTTCTTTCACAGCTCTGCCTTAACACCATAATGTGTCTGGAACTAATAGCAGATAGCCTGTACAATTAGTATAAGAAATATTTTAAGCGGAGGATCATATGATAGATTTTGCAGCAATACTAAAAGCCAACCCATCCGGAGTCTTTGCAAGTTCTGATGGCAATAAGGTTAAGACAAGGGTCTTTGGACATTTGTTTACAGAGGGTAACAAGGTTTATTTTTCTACCAACAACGAAAAGGCAGTTTACAAACAAATGCAGGCTAACCCCAATGTTTCCTTTTGTACATACACACAGGACTTTAATCCTGTACTCTCTGTAAACGGCAAGGCTGTCTTTGTAGAAGACATGGCATTAAAGCAAAGGGCCTTTGAAGCAAGCCCAGCACTAAAGAGCATCTACAACTCTCCGGAGAATCCAATTTTCAAAATCTTCTATATAGATGTAGAGGAAGTTGTTACATTCACCTTTGCAGAGGGAACGAAGACCTATAAAGTTTAATCATCTATTCGGACAGTGTCCGAAAAATTTCGGGCAGCGTTCGAATAAATTGTGCTTTTATCCGGTTTTAGTCGGGCAGTGTTTGAAAAAATTCGGGCAGCGTTCGATTTTTAGCTAAAGGAGTTTAGTATGGAACTCAACTTTAACGACGACTGGCAGTTCAGGAAAAACGAAGACTCCCCATGGGAGAAGGTAGAACTACCACACGACTGGCTTATATGGGATGTAAAGAATTTATACCAGAGCAATTTGGCTTACTATAAAAAAGTATTTGATGCATCCGGGATTAAAAAAGAAGAGAGAGCTATACTAAGATTCGACGGCGTCTATATGGATACTAGTCTCTTGGTTAACGATAAGCTTGTTGGTGAATGGAAGAATGGCTACACAGCTTTTGAATATGACATTACAGATTTCCTAAACTTAAGCGATGCTGCCTCATCCCAAAATGAAATTATCGTAAAGGTAAATTATCAGTCACCCAATTCCCGCTGGTATAGCGGTGCGGGTATATACAGAGATACATGGCTTTACTTAAAACACCCGGCACACTTAATAAACGACGGCATATACATAAGCCCAAAGAAAATTACAGGCAGCACAAACTGGAATGTGGAAGTAAGCGCTGAGCTAAGTGAAGCTGCTCTAGGCTGCGAAGTACGCCATAACATTTTGGAAACAGAGCACATTACATCAACCTATGTTACATCAGCCTCCCCTTCTTTAACAATGAAGTCAAGCTTAAACGTTACAGAGCCGCACCTCTGGGATATAGATGATCCCCACTGTTACACTTTACGTTCAGAGCTTGTTAAGGATGGACTTGTTCTTGATTCAGTAGACACACGCTTTGGCTTTAGGGAAATTAGCTACAGTGCCAACGAAGGCTTTTGCCTTAACGGCAGACGCGTAAAGTTTTTTGGCTGCTGCCAGCACCACGACCTTGGAGCATTGGGCTCTGCATTCAACAAGGACGCTGCACGCCGGCAGTTAGAAAAATTAAAAGAGATGGGTACCAATGCCATACGTACAGCTCACAATGCACCGGCAAAAGCTTTTATGGAGCTCTGCGATGAGATGGGTTTTCTGGTTCAGTCTGAGTATAGTGATGTATGGAGACGCTCAAAGACCCATAACGACTACAGCCGCTTCTTTGACCAGTGGTCAGAAAGGGATGTGGCATCCTGGATAAGACGAGACAGAAACTGTCCTTCCATAGTTATGTGGAGCATAGGGAATGAGATCTCCGACACCCATGCAGATGCAGAAGAAGGATCAAAGACCATGCTCTACTTAATGGGGCTTGTAAAAAAACACGATCCCAATGGACACGCACCTGTCAGCCTCTGCTCCAACTACATGCCCTGGGAAAATACCCAAGCCTGCGCGGACATAATTAAACTCATA
>Ga0099364_10000915_pt1 | contig 50116 bp, 42 predicted proteins | sample TergutTh196P3_FD_73070 | JGI IMG/M metagenome (GOLD analysis project Ga0099364, IMG submission 73070) | Microcerotermes parvus P3 segment gut microbial communities from Pointe-Noire, Republic of the Congo - Th196 P3 | ecosystem: Host-associated > Arthropoda: Insects > Digestive system > Gut ... | reverse complement strand
CTGCTTCGCAGCCACCCCTCCGAAGGAGGGGAATTGGATCTCCGCCACGTAACATATTATGTATCAAGAATATATAAGGAACGAATAAATGCGTTCCCTACAGAAATTGGGTGCTCTTTATCGATTGTGGGCGAGGGTGCTGATTTGTCGTAGCCCCTCAGAGCTCCGCTACGGGGTTTGTGCGATTTTATCCCCGCCCCCGATCTCGTCTTCTGATATCTTCCCTGTACGGCTTCTGTACCGATCCTTAAAATAAGCAGGATAGAAGCAGGAAACAAGGGAAAATTCCCATATTACATAAATTGTGTTTTCTGCTACTAAACATCACACCCCTTTATCTGGATTAAGAGGATTATAAATAAAGAAAAAGTGAACAGCCTCTGATTTAAAAAAACTTTAAGAAGCAAAAAACACTTGACAAAAACCTACTCAATATTTGCGTAGTTTTGAAAAAAGTTAAAGAGACTCAATATAAAATAACAAAGGAGTTAAGTATGAACGAAAAAAAACGAGTTTATTTGTTTGGAAGCGGAAAAGCAGAAGGTGATGCCACTATGAAAAACCTATTAGGTGGCAAAGGTGCTAATCTTTGTGAAATGATTTTATTAGGAGTTCCCGTACCTGCTGGATTCACTATTACAACAGACGTCAGCTCAGAATATATTGCATTAGGTAAAGAAAAACTACGTAATATATTAGAACCAGAAGTCAAAGCTGCAGTAGCATTTTTAGAAGAATGTATGAAAAAGAAATTTGATGATTTAGAAAATCCCCTTTTACTATCCGTTAGATCAGGATCTAGGGTTTCTATGCCAGGAATGATGGACACCGTCTTAAATCTGGGATTGAATGACAAGACAGTAGAGGCATTAGCAAAAAAATCAAAAAATGAAAGATTTGCTTGGGATAGCTATCGTCGATTTGTGCAAATGTATGGTGATGTAGTGCTGGGAATGAAACCAAAATCAAAAGAAGATCATGACCCCTTTGAAGAAATCATTGAACAAATAAAAAAAGAAAAAGGCGTTAATCTTGATACAGAGCTAAGTGCAAATGACTTAAAGGAAATGGTTAAAAGATTTAAAGCAAAAGTATATGAAGTTTTGAATAAAGATTTTCCTACATGTCCATGGGAACAGTTGTGGGGTTCAATATACGCAGTATTTGAAAGCTGGAATAATGACAGGGCGACATATTACAGAAAAATGAATGGCTTTTCTGATGACTGGGGTACAGCTGTAAATGTACAAGCTATGGTATTTGGCAATATGGGTGAAACTAGTGGAACGGGTGTTGCGTTCACTAGAGATTCTGCAACTGGTGAAAATATATTTAATGGCGAGTTTTTGATAAATGCACAGGGAGAAGATGTTGTGGCAGGCATTAGAACGCCGCAAGAAATCACCCTAGAAGGTTCTCTTCGCTGGGCAAAACAACAAAATGTAAATGAAGAAACTAGAAAAGCTAAATTCCCTTCGTTAGAAGAATTAATGCCTGACGTATACCAACAACTTTTTGCTATACAAAAAAAACTTGAAAGTCATTATAAAGATATGCAGGATCTAGAATTTACAATAGAAGACAATAAATTATGGTTATTGCAGACTCGTAATGGCAAAAGGACAGGAGCATCTGCCGTTCGCATAGCTATGGAGATGTTAAAAGAAGGCATGATAGACGAAATAACGGCTCTAAAAAGTTTGTCACCGAGCAAACTTGATGAACTTTTGCACCCAATATTTACTAATGAAGCATTAGAAAAAGCAAAAGTTGTCGCAAAAGGTTTACCTGCATCACCAGGAGCTGCATCAGGCCAAATAGTTTTCTTTGCTGATGAAGCTGAAAAATGGGTAAAAAATGGTAAAAAAGTTGTATTGTGTAGAATCGAAACATCGCCTGAAGACTTGCGCGGGATGAATGTTTCAGAGGGAATATTGACTGCTCGCGGGGGCATGACATCTCATGCAGCAGTAGTAGCTCGTGGAATGGGAAAATGTTGCGTTTCTGGGGCGGGTAGCATACAAATAAATTATAAAGAAAGAACAATGATGATGAGTGGAAAAACTTATAAAGAAGGCGATTTTATCTCTTTGAACGGGACTTTAGGTGAAGTGTATGAAGGCAAACTAGAGACCAAAACTCCCGAAGTGTCTGGGGATTTTGCTACTCTCATGACGTTGTGTGAAAAATATACAAAAATGTACGTCCGCACAAATGCTGATACTCCAAAAGATGCTTCGCTCGCGAGGAGCTTTGGTGCAAAAGGAATTGGACTGACCAGAACAGAGCACATGTTTTTTGAAGGCGAGAAAATAACTCCCATGAGAGAAATGATCTTGGCAGACGATGAAATTGGACGTAGAAAAGCCCTTGCAAAACTTTTACCATATCAAAGAAATGATTTTGAGGGCATTTTTGAAGCAATGAATGGGTTACCAGTAACAATACGCTTGCTAGATCCACCACTACATGAATTTGTTCCGCAGCTAGAAACACAACAACAAGAACTAGCTATAGAGATGGGTATATCAAAAGACGTTGTTAAAAAAAGAGTCGATGATTTACACGAAATAAACCCTATGCTAGGGCATAGAGGTTGCCGACTGGGTATCACATTTCCAGAGATTACAGAAATGCAAACTAGAGCTATCATTGAAGCTGCATTAAACCTCAAAAAGAAAAACATCATTGCTGTCCCTGAAATAATGATACCGCTGATAGGGACTGTCGCTGAATTTGAAAATCAAGAAAATATTATCAGAAAAACAGCTGAAAAAATATTTATAGAAAGAGGAGATCGGATTGACTTTCTTGTTGGTACAATGATCGAAATCCCTAGGGCTTGTCTAGTCGCTGATAAAATTGCTACAAAAGCCGAATTCTTCTCTTTTGGAACAAACGACCTCACACAGATGACATACGGATACTCTAGAGATGATTCTGGAAAATTCCTTGAAATTTATACAGAAAACAGAATTTTAAAAAACGATCCTTTTGTTACTATCGATCAAGAAGGGGTCGGAGAAATGGTCAAGATCGCCACGTCTAGAGGCAAACAATCAAGATCAGATTTAAAAGTGGGTATCTGCGGTGAGCATGGTGGTGACCCAGAATCAGTAAAATTTTGCCACAGAGTAGGCTTGAATTATGTGAGTTGTTCTCCTTTTAGAGTTCCGATAGCTAGATTAGCAGCTGCACAAGCAGCTGTTGAATAAAATTGTTATTTAAACATTAATTAGTTTTTCAGACCTGTGCCCCCGCCTCCCCTAAACGAGAGGCGGGAATGGGTCTGTCTGAAATCGATAAATTGGCACAAAGCCGTAGCGGAGCTCTGAGGGGCTACGATAAATCACATCCCCGCCCACAATCGATAAAGAGCACCCAATTTCTGTAGGGAACGCATTTATTCGTTCCTTATATATTCTTGATACATAATATGTTACGTAGCGGCGATCTAATTCCCCTCTTTGGAGGGGTGGCTGCGAAGCAGACGGGGTGGTTGACTCTTACGGGATGGTGCCATTTACCAACCAATCTAGGCGAGGGCACAAAAAAACGTAGCGTAGCTCGGAGTAATAACGTGACTTCTATGCGGGGAAGTAAAGGGAAAGATAAAAAGTGAACAGTTTCTTCAAAAAAAATATTATTCTTGGCAGGGAAATGGGACATAAATATTTTTTAATAAATTATTAGATATCAATATACATCATTTTTTTCTCTACATAAAAAGTGTTCCAAAATTTATTTTCTTAATATATGAATTGACAAAAATAGGCTCATAAAATACATTGCCCAGAGGGGTATCTGTATGACTCAATTTAATAAAAATATGAAGGCGACTGAGTTCAAAGTGGGTATATTCGTATTGGTTAGCCTTTTGATGTCCATAGTTTGTTATGGTTGGTTAAACGACTGGTTTATGAAAAGTCGAAACGAGACTATAAAAGTTTTGTTTGAAACAGTTGATAACCTCGAAAGGGGTAACACTGTTTATTTTCGTGGAGTACGCGTTGGACGGGTCGGAACATTTGGTATCACAAGTGAAGGAGTTGTCGTAGAACTATTGATATCAAACAACCTCAATATAGACAAAAATGCGTTGTTTGTCATAAAAGACAGAGATATGATGGGGACTAAAATGGTCGAAATCACACCTGGTAATAGTGTTCACAAAATCTCTTCAAATGAAATCTATTATGGGACTAGTATGCCTGGGCTGGTCGATTTAATTTCAGAAGTGAGCGTTTTGTTTGCAAATCTTGAAGATTATCTGGGCAAAATAGATGAATTTATAGATAGAATTGATAAAATAGTGGCTACTACTGATGAAGGTATGTTAGAATTATATAGGCTTGTTTCAAATTTTAATAATGATGATATATCTTTAATGATAAAAGAGTTTAAAATTGTTGGTTCAGGCTTGGTACAGCTAATAGATCAAAACACAGATTCTCTGACCAATACGTTTGAAAATATTGATACTTTATTATTAAACTCTATATCTTTTATTGATGCTTTACATGATATTTTATCAAAAGAAGACAGCAATTTAAATAAGTTTATAAACGATGTCGAGTTTTATGAAAGTCTACTAAACTCTTCAAAAGAACTCGAAAATTTAATTAATGACATAAAGGCGAACCCTCGTCATTACTTTAGATTTTCAATATTTTAATAAAATAAATAAAATATCCAAGGAGGACACATGAAGAAGATATCAATCACAAATATCGTTCTTTTTGTCTTATTAGTTGTTACAATAGCCTATGCAAGCTATAACAACATTGAACGACCCAAAAAAGTAGGTCTTAAAACCTATGCTGACAGTCTCAGCTACGCACTAGGCTATATCTATGGACTTGATGTAGCAGAAGTCCCTTTTGAATTTAATATGAAGGTACTATTTCAAGGGCTTGTTAATGCCTCAGATGCTCAAATCGAAGTATTGACAGATGAAGAAATTATCAACATCTTAGAGCTATTTTCAGAAAAAATGGCATCTATTCATTTGCAAGAACATGAAGACAAGTTCAATGTGAATGTAAACGAAGGCAAACTATTTATGGAAGAAAATAGCTTGAACCCAGAAGTGATTACGACTGAATCAGGGATACAGTATAGAGTGATCAAAGCAGGAAATGGCAAAAGAACTCAATCAAACAGTACTGTAGTCGCTCATTATACAGGCAGATTTATTAATGGTGATGTATTTGATTCCTCACATCATCGCGAAGAGCCGATGACCTTTGAGATAGACACGGTGATAGATGGCTGGGGCGAAGGTTTGTTACTCATGAGAGAGGGAGATTTGTTTGAGTTTGTCATCCCTTATGATCTTGCATATGGACAAAGTGGTTATGATATCATCGAGCCAGGAACTACTCTGATATTTGAAATTGAATTGATAGAGGTAAAATAGTAAACAAACATAGTCAAAACATCTCAGATAATGCTAAATCCTTCCAACTATATCGAATTTTTAGATAGGATAAGATCTCAAAGACTAGATTTTGGCGAAGCATTCGTTGAAATATATTCTTTTATTGACTTGCTACTTCAAGAGGTCTTATCCGAGAAGGAACTTTCATTTAGTACAGACAAAGCGAGATTTTTTTTTATTGCAGAGGAGTGGCGGCAGGACAATTTTTTAATAAATGCAGGTTCTCTTGTTTTTAATCTGCATAAAAAAGTATTTGATCAAAACTACACTGTCAGTGAAGTAGAAAAAAATCTTGCTCTGTATGTGTTTCAAGAGCTGTATAATTATTTTATTTCTATCATTCCATGTGCTCTCACAGTTTCTGCTCCATTAATATATGAAAAGTGTATCATTATAGAAAAAACTACAGATATCGTAGAGTATGTAAAAAAAGAAATACCAAATAATGAATTTTTCCAAAATAGACTTGATTGTTTTTTAAAAGAATTAAAGGAAACGAAAACAAAATATGGGTTTCCTCTGTATGAAGTGATCGTAACAGATGAGTTTGGAAATGCAAAAACAATCTATCTTTGGGTCGAAAAATTAAATCCGTCCTTTCATCGAAATTTTAGTTTCATTGCTGATTTTTTTTTAGTCGGAAGGAAAGTTATTTTCTTTAATTTATCATGGTCGCCCAAAGGGTATTATTTACAAAATGAGAAAACTCATTTTGTCATTGAGCCTGATTTTTTACTTGATATCACAGCAGTCGCAGAATGTTTTCTAAAAAACAGTGTTATCCCTGAACTTTTTTTTCTGAAATATGTTCAAACGCCTGAATATAGTGCATCTATGCTAAAAGGTGGTTTCGTAAATCACATACTAAATTCAGTTTTTTCACAAAAAGACATAGACATAAATACAGATTTAAAAACAATTATTAAAAGTCATTTTTTTAAAATTCTAGACTTTACAGATGAGGATTTTAACTATTTGACAAACGATTTATGTGATATTCACTTAAAAAATCTACTACAAGTAGCCAGCTTTTATAAAGGAAAAAATATCACTTTAGAGCCTTCTTTTATTTCAAAAGAATATGGATTACAAGGGAGATTGGATGCTTTAGTCGAACATCCAAATGATGAAAACATCAAGACCATTTTTGAATTAAAATCTGGAAAAAGTCATCATCAAAATATTTGGCAAAATCATTATGCACAAATGATGGGTTACAACTTACTTTTAAAATCTGTTTTCGATGATCAGAGAAAAATTCATAGTAGTATTTTATACTCTCAAGCGAGACAAAAACCTCTGAGGAATGTGGCACCATCTGATGAAATCTACGCACAATTCTTGATGTGCAGAAACGTAATAGTAGACAATATTTATAAAATTGCAAATCACAAAATGGACACAGCAAATACTATCAACACACTTATTGAAAAGTTACATAGCCTACAAAGCTTTCTGCCAAATTTTCTACACGAAGATATTAATTATTATCTTGCTATATATAACAAGCTCGAAGAATACGAAAAAAGCTATTTCAATGCTATGGTTTCATTTGTCATGAAAGACATGATAGCTCAAAAAACAGGCTATACAGATGGTTTCGGCACTATAAAAAATGGATATTCATCTTTATGGAATCTGAGCCTAAAAGAAAAAATAAAACAAAAAATAATATTACGATATTTGAAGTTTAAATCTTTAGACGGCAGGCTGTTTAGTTTTGACTATCAGGGAGATATTGATCTAGGAGGTTTCAGAGAAGGAGACCTATTATTAATATACCCTGTGGTAATGCAGAACAATATGTCTACAATGAACCATTTTATGTCCTCAAAAGAATTGATAGCAAATCCACTAAAAGTACCTATTTTTAAAGCAGTCATAAAAAAAATAAGCTCTACTTGTTTGGGTGTAGTTTTTAAAAATGAGCTTTTGACGAAAGAGAGCTTAGCGAAGTTTGATTATTTTTTTGCAGAAAAAGATATATTAGAGTCTGGTTATTCCTGTGTGCTTTCAAATATGTTGAAATTTTTTAGTATAGGTAAAAACAAAAGAGATCTATTTTTTGGACTTCGAGAGCCTTTGTTTTGTCAGCTTCCTAAAGTCCAACATGATCTTTTATTTTTACATAGCAGTTTTGACAAGATACTGCAAAAAGCATTGACATTTCAAGATTATTTATTAATCCAGGGTCCGCCCGGTAGTGGAAAAACATCAAAATACCTTATTTCAATAATAAAGCAGCATTTAAATGTAAATATTAGTCCCATCGTAGTTTTAGCTTTTACAAATAGAGCAGTAGAAGAGATATGTAAAAAATTAATAGAGAACGATTTGAACTTTTTATTGCTAGGGACTACGCATGTTGATAAAAAACATCACATTTCATCTCTTGTAAATAATGACTCAGACGTATCCATCAAAGATAATTTTATTGAAATAAAAAAAAAAATCGCCGAAACAAGAATTTTTATATCTACGGTAACAAATTTTCAATACGAAGGCAATTACTTGCGAAAGTATATAAAAACAGATTTACTGATAATAGATGAAGCATCACAATTGCTAGAAATTCAATTAATCGGAATTGTTGCCTATTTTAAACGATTTATTTTAATTGGTGACCATTTTCAATTACCAGCTGTTGCTACTCAAGATGTCATTAATCTTCCTCACAATTTAACAGAGATAGTAGGTATAAATTCTCTACAGGAGTCTTTGTTTGAAAGGCTGCACAGAAGATGTGAAAAAAATGGTTGGCGTGAAGCATTTGATTTGTTATCAAAACATTATCGTATGCACAAGGACATAGCTGATTTGGTAAATCCATTTTATGACAATCAGCTGAGTCCTGTAAATGAAAGACAAAAAGAACCTTTTTGTAAATTGAATACGCAGAACGATGAAATTAACAAACCAGAAAGTTCTTTTGAATTAATAGAGAGATATGTTTGTAGTGAAAGGACTCTCTTTATTCAAACATCAGAAAAAAAGCATCTTCGATTTAATATTGAAGAAGCCAATAAAATAGAAGAAATAATCAAAATAATCTACAATAAACTACAAGATCGATTTACAGATAGTTCTATAGGAGTCATTTGTGCATGGAAACTACAAGTAAATTTAATAAAATCAATGATCTCAAGTCTTCCCTTTTATGATATGATTACCATAGACACGGTTGAAAGGTTCCAAGGCTCAGAAAGAGATATAATTATTTATTCTACAGCAATATCAAGCTCTAAACTGATGAAAAATCTACAATCATTAACAATGGATGGCAAGGTAGATAGAAAACTTAATGTAGCTATCTCAAGAGCAAAAGAACAATTTATTTTGTTAGGGAACAAAGAAATTTTGTCCGAATCACCCCATTACAAAAGAGTAATAATAGCTTGCCAAAGTATTTAATACTAATGATTTTTTAGGCTCCCGTAGCGGCGATCGGATGGTCGACGACAAATCAGCACTCTCGCTCCAGATCGATAAATGGCACAATCCCGTAGCGTGAGACTGTTCACTCGTATTTTACCCGTAATTCTTTTATCCCGCATGCTTGCTATTCACAAAGCCTTCTTGTAAATAACAGCACGAAAATGAATATACCTACACACGCAGAAGTCGTGTGGCGTTTAAGTCGAAGCGCGACATCAACGACAAAGTGTCGTGTCTTCCTTGCGCTTTTCCCGCTTCTATCCTGCTTATTTTAGGGATCGGTACAGGAGCCGTACAGGGAAGGTATCAGAATGCTAGATTGGGTGCGGGTTTCTCGATTGGAAATCGCTGCTGCGAGGATGCTGATTTGTCGTAGCCCCTCCGAGCTCCGCTACGGGATGGTGCTACCACCCCTCTGCTTCGCAGCCACCCCTCCGAAGAGGGAAATTGGATCTCCACTACGTAACATATTATGTATCAAGAATATATAAGGAACGAATAAATGTGTTCCCTATAGAAATTGGTTATTTTTCGATTTTTCGGAGAGGACACCTACGGGATGGTGTCATTTACCAATCGAGAAAAAGTACCCGATTCTCGTTAGTGGTGATAAAGAAAAAAAATCGACTTTTTATAACTTCGCACTTAATCGCACTTAATTATTGAATTCTACTATTGGTGCATTGTTTATCAAGCCCGAAACACCTTCAATGATAACTTTATCTCCTTCCTTCAGTCCATCAATTACTTCAACAAAGTGTCTACTTTCCATGCCTATAACAATACTTTTGTAAACAGCTCTTTCATCGATAGATAAAATCACCATATTGTCACCTATCAATGCCGTTCTAGGTATCACTAAAACATTTTCTCTGGATTCAGGAACAAATTCTACTGTAATAAACTGGTTGTTTCTAAGCTCTCTTGGAGCTGTTCTAAAGTCAACTTTGATTCTATTTAGCCCTGTCATTCTATCATTTTCAGGTGAAATAAAGCTTATAAAACCTTCAAAAATCCTTGTATCTACGTTTACTCTCACATTTTGATTTAATGACAATTGCCTGACATCTGTATCAGAAACATTGACTTCTACAAAGATATCCTCATTGCTTATAAGTCTAAACAACGCCAGACCCATCATAGGATTATAATTGTCATTTACTTTAAAATTTGACTGCGATATTGTTCCTGCAAAAGGAGCTGTTATTTCTAGATTTTCTTTCGCCAGTTCATAAGAAGCCTTTGCATTTATATAAAACACCTCTATTTCTTCAAAACTTTTTTGATCTATAGCACTTTGTTCCAACAGGTTTTGTGCTCTTCTAAAATTGTTTTCCGCAAGGTTAAAATTTGCTTCAGCCTGTACCAAACTATTTTGATCGATGGTAGCCAACAATTGCCCAGCTACAACTTGCTGCCCCTCTCTGACATTGATAACGTCTATTCTACCGGGTAAATTTGGTAAAATATTTATAGCTTGGTCAAATTTTACATATCCAGAATAATTTAATACTCTTTCAATAATTCCTGCACTGACTAAATGTGTTTTTACATACCTAGATCCCGTAAATTCTTCTGTTATTTCCAATCCCTGCTCAACACTGTTGTTTTCGACGCCACATGCCATAAAAAACAAAGTAAAAATTGCCAACACTATTACTTTCACAATTATTCTTTTCATTCTACACCTCCTACCATATTAATTAATTTATTTTTTTTGTTTACAAAATCATAAATACTATTTATAAACTGTATATTCGAGACTAAAGTAGAGTTTTGTGCATCAGTCAATGCTATGTTTGTAGTCATCCCCTGCTCATGCAAAGTTCTGACGATATTGAGTGACCTTTCAGCTAATGTATAATGCTTTTCATACTGAAAAACGTTATTAACAGAACTTTCAAAATCAAACCATACCTGCCTTGCCTGAATTTCAAGCCCTCTTTTACCTTCTTCTAAATTCATTTTTTGTGATTCAAGCTGATAATGAGAAACTCGATAGTTTGTCACATTTCGAAAGCCATGAAATATAGGGATACTAATATTTGCCATAATTTGCCAGTTCCTATCACCATCGAGGGTCAGTTTCCGTTCATTTGCGAGCTCATAATTTAGACTGGCAAAAACAGTGGGCAAAAACTCTGCCTTTGATATTTTTCTCATATAATTCATTGTTTCTCTGGTCTTTTCTAGGTTTTTTAAATCGAAATTATTCTCTCTAACTTTGTTTATAAACTCATCCATCTTGTTCTTTTTTACTTTATTATCTAGCTCTGAAAATTCTCTGATTTCATTTAATATTTCATCTATCAATATTATTTCAGGTACAGGAATATCGTAGATATCGTTTATTCCTAAAACCAGAGCCCAAAGCTGTTCGATGTTTACCAACACATTCGAGAGTTCATTTCTTTGGTTTTCTATTTCAATAATTCTCAAATCCCATTGCAAAACATCTGTCTGCAGACCTATCCCATTGTTGTATAATGTTTCCGAGTTTGATCGCAAGTCTTGACACAAAGCCAGGTGAAGATTCAAAATCTCCAGAGTAGACAAAGTTTGCAGTAATAAATAATAGTATTCAGTCACTTTGCTATCAATATCCATGAGCATTTTTTGATAGCTGTTTTGACTGATTTCATATTGCAGTCTAGATATTTGATGAGCATTAAAAAGCCTTCCGCCTGCGAACAAGACCTGCTCTACTTGCAGTGTAGAAATAAAATTTTGTTTTTCTTGCAGTGGAAATGCTCCAAAACCAAAATCAAGATAAATTTCTTCATCAAAAAAAACTGCTGTTTCTGTGAAATTGATCTTTGGTAAAAACTGAGTTCTTGAGTTTTGATATGCCCACTTTGCTGATTCCATTTGATAAAAAGAACTTTGTAGACTCAGATTGTTTTCCCTTGCTGTTTCAATTGCTTTTTCCAGTGAAATTGAATACTCTGATTTCAATATAGTACTAATGAAAAAGATAAAAAATAAAAGCAGGTATTGTTTCATAAAAACCTCTCTGTAAATTAAAAAATAATTGCTATGTTTTGAAATGATTTCATCTCTACACATAAACACACAATTATAACAATGCCATAAATAGTATGTTTCAATTTATAAATGTTTTAACAAATATTATTTGTAAAAGCACTTCTATTCATGAAATCAATCTCGCAATCCGTGTTTCTTTTGTTTTTAGGGGTTTTAAAAAACCATTAAAAATCCATTCTTCCAATGTGTTTCCTAAAGTATTGGCTAAATCATTCATATCTTTTATAGGATACGAGTGTTTGCATGTTGCCATAATAAACACATTAAACGCACACCATCTTTTTTTAAACTATAAATTTTATTGTTCTCTTTGTCTTTTCCAGACAGATAATGCTTCTTTTCCTTTAAGATAGCTTTCATCACGCGATCTCCTAATATATTTATTTGTTACAAATATAAAACAAGGGTAAATTTTGTCAAGTGCAAAAAAAATGCTTTTGCGAGACTATTCACTCAAAACATGCTATTAAATCTTTTACTGAGGATACTTTGATCAGCTCTTTTTTCTTTTTGTTTATTTTTAGAAATTCCGGGACATGAATGTGTTGATAACCGAGTTTGACAGATTCTTTTAATCTTTTATCTATCTGTGAAACAGTTTTAATATCACCATTTAATCCTATCTCGCCTATAAATATTGTCTTTTCTGGTAATGAAATATCTCGTATACTTGAAAGAATAGCTGCAATAATAGCTAGGTCAGCGGATGTATCATTTATTTTCATTCCACCAGAAAAATTTATAAACACATCAAACTCTTTCATATTGATACCTAAATGTTTGTCTATTACAGCGAGCAACAGTACTAGTCTTTTTTGGTCAAAGCCTACAGATATTCGTTGAGCGTTACCATAAGATGTTGGTGAAACAAGAGCTTGTACTTCTATCAAAAAAGCCCGACTACCTTCAAGAACACAGCTAATAGCAGTTCCGGGAAAAGATTTTGAGTGTTCGATAAACAGTTCTGAAGGGTTGGACACTTCAGACAGACCAGTATCAGTCATTTCAAATAGTCCTATCTCATTTGTAGAACCAAATCTATTTTTTGTAGTTCTAAGGATCTTGAATTGGTTTGAAAGCTCTCCTTCAAAGTATAAAACAGTATCAACTATATGCTCAAGTATTTTTGGACCTGCGACCATACCTTCTTTGTTTACATGGCCTATCATAAAAAAAGAGATGTTCATTTTTTTTGCAATATGAGTAAATATTGTGGCACATTCACGAATCTGAGTAATAGAGCCGGGAAAATTGTCTAGACGAGTTAAATATATAGATTGAATTGAGTCAATAATCACCATATCAGGGTTGATAATTTTTATTTGATTTATTATTGCTTCGGCATCATTTGAACAAAATAGTAGTATATTATCAGAAAGTGTATTTAATCTCTTACTCCTGAGGTGGATTTGCTCTGGGGATTCTTCACCACTAGCATATAGTATTATTTTTCCTCTCATCGCTCTTTTTGAGGCTATTTGTAGCATTATCGTAGATTTTCCGATTCCCGGCTCTCCTCCTACCAAGGCTACCATGCCGGGAACTATTCCACCTCCCAAAACAGTATCAAATTCATTTATCCCCGTTTTTTCACGTATATTTTCTCCAATCTTAACCTGAGATAAAGGAATCACTTCTATTTTGGTATCTAAAAACGTGTGTTCGTGTGTTTTTTTATTTTTGTCTACATACTTTGCAGCCTCAGTCATAGAACTCCATGTATTACACGAAGGACATTTCCCTGACCATAATGGAGCCTCAAAACCACACTCTTTACAAAAAAAAATATTCTTTATCATGACCTCCATTTCTTTTATCAAAACATAAATAGACGATCAACCTAAATTGTTCATGACATCATCTGATATTTCAAAATTTGCATATACTTTCTGCACATCATCCAAATCTTCAAGTTTATCTAGTAGTTTGAGTAATTTTTCAGCAACATCATCCGCATTTATAATGTTTTTTGGAATTCTTGTAAGTTCTGCTTTTTCTATACTGAAACCATTTTCGTCAAAAGCTGTAACAACTTTATAAAAATCTGTCAAATTAGTATAAACGACATACAGTCCATCTTGTATTTCTACGTCTTCAGCACCAAAGTCAAGAGCTTGTAGCATAAAATCATCTTCATCAAGACCATCTGACTTTATTTCTATAGCACCTTTTTGGTCAAATATCCAAGATACGGCTCCATTCTCTCCCAGGTTACCTCCATGTTTTGAAAACGCATGGCGCACATCAGCTACTGTCCTATTCTTATTATCAGTCATTGTTTCGATAATGATGGCCACTCCGTTGTGTCCATATCCCTCATAAGTAATTTCTTCGTACGTGATACCATCTATCTCTCCAGTGCCTCTTTTTATAGCTTTTTCGATGTTATCTTTTGGCATATTTGCACCTCTTGCGGTCTGAACAGCTGCACGTAATCTCGAATTTGAGTTTATATCACTCCCACCTTCACGAGCGGCGATAATTATTTCTCTAGCAATACGTGTGAAAAGTTTACCACGTCTTGCATCTGCAGCTCCTTTTTTATGTTTTATCTGACTCCATTTATTATGACCTGACACAATCCCTCCAATAGTGTTTTATTTTAAACAAAAAAAAAAATGGGTTCTATCTTGGCAACTAAATTTTTTAGCAAAATTAAAAAAAATGTATTAACACTCCATATTGACTGTAGGAAAAGTATTATTATGCTGTCGTACCAATTCTCCAAATCTAGCATGATATGGACCTGCAACCAGAGAATCTGATTCAATATCGGCATGTAGACCCATTTTGATTACTTTGACATTATTTGCTTCACAAATTTGTAGATATAATGAACATATACGAACAGCCTCATCGACAGTCAAAGGTTTGTATTTTCCGCGTCTATAAAGCACTTCCAATTCTGTATCTTTCAATACTAAAAGGGGGTACAATCTCACAAAATCTGGTTTTATTTTTAATAGTTCTTTTATATTGGTTTCAATACTCTCTTCACTCTCTTTTGGAAGTCCTACGAGTAGTTGGATCGACAAATTAAAGCCATGTTCTAGCACCAATGTGCAGCTATTTTTTGCTTGCTCACTCGTGTAGCCACGTAATGATTCTTTTAGTACAACATCTGAAAAGCTTTGTATTCCTAGCTCTATAGTATTTACTCTCAATGATTTTAGCAATAGTAGTATTTTATGGTTTATAAAATCTGGACGAGTAGATATCCTAAAAAAAGTTTTATCATCAAACACCGAAGCGATAAAAGTCAATACAGAAGATATCTGATCTAGATTTAAACTAGAAAAAGTTCCTCCATAAATAGCAACTTCTTTGAATTTTTCTTTGTGTTTATTAATAAAGTTCTGTATCTGCCCCATCTGTAAATGCTCTTTGACATAGCAAATACTTTGTTCCAGATCCTCTCCACTATTTGAAAAGGTATTTGATACATTTGCGATCGCCTGTTGATTACAATATATGCATAAAAAAGGACATCCCAGATGCGGTAAAAAAATAGGGTAAATTATTTTAGTTTTAATTTTTTGCATGCATCCTGAGCTGCTTTTTGTTGGGCATCTTTTTTATTTAATCCTTCTCCTTGACCCTGCAATTCGTCATTTATATACACCTCTACTTTGAAAATTTTATGATGGTCTGGACCTGCTTCTGAAACTATTTTGTACTCAGGAGTTTTTTGATATAGAGCTTGTGTATACTCTTGTAATATGCTTTTATAATTAATCAAGTCTTTTAGTAAAACTTGTTTTTCAAAATCAACTAAAATAAAATTTGTGATAAATCTTTTTGCTTTTTTTATTCCACCATCAATATAAATAGCACAAATAATAGATTCTACGGTATCTGATATGATTGACTTTCGTCCCCTACCTCCATTTTTATCTTCTTTTTCACTCATAAAGATGTATTCATGCAGTTTTATAGCATTGGCTTTTAATGCTAAATATTTTTCTGAGACAATGTTCGATTTCAGTTTTGACAAGTCTCCTTCATTTTTTTCAGGGAAAAGATTAAACAAGTGTTCACAAACTACCAGCCCTAGTACGGCATCTCCAAGAAACTCCATCCTTTCATAGTTCGCATCGCCATCGACACCGGCTTCGTGTGCAGAACAGAGAGAATCATGCGTAAGAGCTGCTTTCAATAAAAGGATATTTTGAAATTGATAGCCTATAATTTTTTGAATCTCTAGGAGTTTTCGTTCTACCTCACCTTCGCTACTCCCAAAAATATTTTTTTGAAATAGCGAGTTAATAAATTTTGTTATTTTTTTTTTACTCAAACAGATTCCTTGTAATATAGTATTATCTATGAATATTTCTTAAAAATTACGACCCCATTGTGTCCACCAAATCCTAGAGAATTACTCAGAGCGTATTCTATATCTAGCTCTGTAACTTGATTGTGACTATAATTTAAATCGCAGTCAGGATCCGGTGTTTCAAAATTTATTGTAGGGTGAACTTTTCTATCTATTATTGATTTCACACAAACTATGCCTTCTATTCCTGCAGCTGCTCCTAGTGTGTGACCAACCATAGATTTTGTTGAATTTATCACTATTTTGTATGCAGCGTCACCAAAAACTGTTTTTATAGAGATAGTTTCGTTTTTGTCATTCAATGGTGTTGATGTCCCATGAGCATTTATGTACTGTATATCTGCAGCACTAATATTTGCATCATTTATAGCCATTTGCATAGCTCGTGCACCACCTTCTCCATTTTCTGCAGGTGCTGTTATATGAAAAGCATCGTCTGTAGCCCCATAGCCAACAATTTCAGCATAAATATGAGCATTTCTCTTTTTTGCATGTTCGAGCTCTTCGAGCATCATAAAAGCAGCCCCTTCACCCATAACAAAGCCATCTCTACCTAAATCAAAAGGGCGACACGCTTTTTCAGGTTCATCATTTCTTGTACTCAGAGCCCTCATAGAACAGAAACCTGAAAACGATAAAGGTGTGACAGCTGCCTCAATGCCTCCTGCAATGATGGCGTCAGCATCGCCATATTGGATTGATCTAAAGGCTGTTCCAAAAGCATGATTGGCAGATGCACAAGCAGAAACACAATTAAAATTTATCCCTTTGAATCCATATTTTATAGCTATCATCGCACCAGCAATGTTACCTATCATTTTGGGTATGAAAAAAGGACTGACTCTTCTAGGACCACCCTGAAGTAGTTTTGAATGCTGCTCTTCTAAAGTCAACATCCCACCTATCCCTACACCGGTGATTACCCCTACCTTATTTTTATCAAAGTTTGAGGTTAAAAGCCCAGAATTTATGACAGTTCCCTCAGCTGCTGCCATAGCATATTGAGTATATAAATCATTTTTATCTATCTCTTTTTTTTCAAAAAAATTCAGAGGGTCAAAGTTTTTTATTGTCCCTGCTATTTTTGTAGTAAAATTTGTTGTATCAAAGCGATCAACAGCTGTTATACCGCTCTTTCCCGCCAACAAGCTTGTCCATGTTTCATCAACATTGTTACCGACAGCGTTTATCGTTCCTAAACCTGTGATCACAACCCTTCTTTTCTTCATCAATAAAACTCCATAATTTTTAGTATTCCGACAGCTACCTGCCGTCAGCAACATTGACGGCAAGTATTCTGTCTATACATTCAGGTTTTCAATTTTTGACGGCAGAACATGCCGTCAGTTCTTAACTTACATTTTTTTCGATATAGTCAATAGCATCTTGAACTGTGCGAAGTTTTTCAGCCTCTGATTCAGGAATCTCCATATTAAATTCTTCTTCAAATTTCATGATCAGTTCTACGGTGTCTAGGGAGTCTGCTCCTAGATCCTCAATAAAACGAGCACCAGCTACGACTTCACTTTCTTCCACGCCTAATTTTTCAACTATTAATTCTTTTACTTTTGCAGTAATATCCATTACTATCCTCCATATATTTTGTTTTTTCATACCTATAAAAATAGGTACTACATTATCAAACCGCCATCCACATTGAGTGTCTGTCCTGTTATATAGCCTGCTTCGTCTGAAGCGAGGAACAAGCATAAGTTCGCTACATCGATAGGTTTCCCCATTCTCTTTAGAGGTATGGCTTTTGCATATTCCTCTATTACTTTCTCGCCCAGTTTTGCAGTCATTTCAGTCTCTATAAAACCCGGTGCAACTGCATTACAGCGGATGTTCCGAGAGGCAAATTCTTTTGCTGTAGACTTTGTCAGTGCAATCATTCCACCTTTTGAAGATGAGTAGTTTGCTTGGGCTGCATTTCCCATGATACCGATCACAGATGCTATATTTATGATAGAACCAGATCTTTGATTTAACATAATCCTAGATACTTTTTTTATGCATAAAAAAGTCCCTTTCAGATTTACATCCATCACAATGTCCCAGTCTTGCTCAGACATTTTCATAATAAGATTGTCTTTTGTAATTCCTGCATTATTAACCAAAATATCGATTGTTCTATATTTTTCTACAATTTGTCTAAAGCAGATTTCGATGCTATCTCCATTTGTGACATCCAACACAAAACCATCTACCTGATAGTGTTTTGATTTTAGGAGCTGGACAGCCCTATCAACGAGATCTTGATTCACGTCAGTGACTATAGTCATTGCCCCATTTTCTGCCAGCTTTTCTACTATTGCGTATCCTATGCCCCGAGAAGAGCCCGTTACAACAGCTACTTTACCTTCTAACTTTTTCATAAATGCTCCGTTAACTCAGTGACAACTTTATCAATGTCCTCAAATTTGTCAATATTAAATATGCGAATGTTGTCAATAATTTTCGTAATCAACCCTGACAGCACTTTTTGAGGTCCAAACTCTATAAAAATTTCAATTCCCATTTTACCCAAATAATTTATGGTATCTACCCACAAAACAGGAGAGGTGACCTGTTCTGTTAAATTTTTTATTATTATTTCTGACTGAGTCTCTGGCAAGGCATTTACATTTGCAATTACAGGTATATCAGTATTGCTAAAATTTATCTTTTCCATTTCTTTAGATAACCACAAAGAGGCATTTTTTATCAGTGGGCTATGAAAAGGGCCACCTACTATCAATGGTAAAACTCTTTTCGCTCCTTTTTCTTTTGCTAATACACCAGCCAAGTCCACTCCTTCTTTTGTACCTGAAATAACTGTCTGGGTAGGTGTGTTAAAGTTTGCAGCTACCACTAGATGCTGGTTTGAGGCTTCGTCACAAACATCCTTTACTAATTTACTATCCAAACCTATCACAGCTGCCATTGCATAGGATTTCTCCTCATTTGCTTTCATCATAAATTCGCCTCTTTTGTGCACTAGATACAAGGCATCAGAAAAGTCCAAAACACCGTTAGCTACTAAAGCAGAAAATTCGCCCAGAGAGTGTCCAGCCACAAAGTCAGGTTTAATGTCAAATTTCTCTAAAAACAATTTTAGTGCCATAATACTGTGAGACAACACTGCAGGCTGGGTATATTGAGTTTCTTTTAGAGTTTCTTCGGGACCTGATTTCATGATTTGTAAAAGATCTATTTCGGTTTTTTCAGTAAATACTTCAAAAACATTAATGAAATCAGGGTGTTTATCTAATAAATCCATCCCCATACCTATATATTGTGCCCCCTGACCCGGAAACACGAAAGCTATTTTTTTCTTTTTGTACATATTAATATCCTTTTTCATATTGTTTCATATCAATAGCGCAACAAAGTTGTCCCATATGTCAAGCCTGCACCAAAAGCTGTCAGCAACACCACGTCACCTCTTCTAATTTTGCCTTCTTTAATAGCCTCTGTCATAGCCATAGGTACTGAGGCTGCTGAAGTATTTGCAAACCTTTCGATAGTTACAATGACTTTGTCCATAGGCGACCCAAATTTTTCAGCTACTGCTTCGATTATCCTATTATTCGCTTGGTGCGGTATAATCCAGTCAACATCCTTCAATGAAAAATTGTTTTTTTTCAATACATCCATCGACACATTGTACATCGATTTCACAGCATGTTTAAATACTTTATTGCCTTCCATATAAACTGTATGCCAGTTTTTTTCAACTGTTTCGTGTGTCGCAGGATATCTTGAACCCCCAGCTTTTTGCATGAGAAGCTCCCAGTCGCTCCCATCTGCAGTAATCTTTGAGTCGATGATATGCGATATACTATTTTCAGATCTCGTTACGAGAGCAGCACCTGCACCGTCTCCAAAAAGCACACAAGTTCCCCTATCTTCCCAATTTATCAAACGAGTCAACACTTCTACTCCGACTACGAGTATTGTGCTCACTACGCCACTTTCTATGTATTGTTTTGCAATATCTATTCCGTAAATAAAGCCCGAACAGCCAGCACCTATATCAAAAGCTGGTATATCCTTTAATCCTAGCCTTTTTTGAATGATACAAGCTGTAGAAGGGAAAGGATGGTCTCCTGAAATGGTACACACTATTATCATTTCAATATCTTTTGCTCTTCTGGTATTGGAATTATAAATAGCATTTTCAGCCGCATTAAAAGCCAGATCAGAGCCTGCTTCATTATCCGCGACAAATCTCCTCTCAAACATTCCAGTTCGTGTACGAATCCATTCGTCTGTGGTATCTATTTTCTTTTCTAAATCATAATTATTGATGATTTTTGAGGGATAATAGTTACCCATCGAATCTATCATTGCTCTATATCTTGTCATGTTACATTACCTTCAAAATAATCTTTCATTTGTAAAATCAAATCAGATTCAGCTATGCGATTGGTAAACTTGATAGCATTTTTTATAGCATTTGCATTTGAACGCCCATGCCCTACCACTGAGACTCCATCTAGTCCCACGAGTAGCGCTCCTCCTATTTCCGAATGATCCATCTTCATTTTTATGTATCTAAAAACAGGGTACGATAATATTGCTCCGATTTTAGCTACCCAGTCTTTTTTCATTTGCTCTTTCATCATACTAAAGATAGCGTATGCTGCACCTTCAACAGTTTTTAGCATAACATTCCCTACAAATCCATCACAAATAACTACCTCTGTGATACCTTGTAGCAAATCTTTACCTTCTATATTTCCTATAAAATTGATGGCATCGTTTTTACTCAGAAGCATATAGGCTTTTTTGGAAAGCTCATTACCTTTTTTGCTTTCTTCTCCTATATTCAATAGAGCAACTCTAGGCTTTTTTATATTAAATAAAAACTTTGCATACAAACTACCCATGATAGCAAACTGATCGAGATATTCCGCTTCGCAGTCTACATTGGCTCCGACATCTAGAATTATCTCATGACCGCTGATAGTAGGAAAAGTGACCGCTATTGCAGGTCTATATATATTTTTTATCCTACCCAAGACAAATAAACTAGCTGCCATTGCCGCACCCGTGTTGCCTACAGACAGAGCTGCATCTGCTATCCCGTCTTTGTGTAATTGCAAGCTTTTTACCATCGATGAATTTTGTTTTACTCTAGCCGCTTTGGAAGCATTATCATCCATAGTAATCACCTCACTAGCATGCACTATTTCTATTCTGTTTGATGGATAAAAATATTTATCTAGCTCTTTTTCGAGGATAGTCCTATCGCCTACTAAAAATATCTTTTCGCAAATATCCTCGTTGACAGCTATAACAGCTCCTTCTACTTCAGGAAAAGGAGCGTTATCACTACCAAAAGCATCAATGGCTATCTTCATTCTGCTTTTTTCAACTCGATTATCTTTTTACCTTTATAAAAACCACATTTGCCGCATACACTATGAGGACGTTTAGACTCTCCACAATTTGAGCAACTCATAATGGTATCTGGTGTCAGTGCATCATGACTCCTTCTTCTGTCTCTACGTGCACTAGACTGTCTTCTTTTTGGAACTGGCATTAAGCCCCCCTTTACATTATTATATTTTCATTCTTTTACAAAACCACATTACATAAAATTTATTTTGTGGATTTTTGTCAACTGTTTTTTTTTGTATCATGTTTCTCATAACAAACATACTCAATAGCAATGGATTACAAATCATTGTATCTTTGCATCTATTTTTTGCCAAATGCATCTTGATAATGCAAGAAGTTCTAATATTACGCTAAAATAGGTGCCGAGTTCAAAGAGTTGCATCGAATGGAAAGTATAAGCAGATATTCCTTATAGCAATTGGCATCGTCTGTAGCGGAGCTCTGAGGGGCTGCGACACAATCAGTGCCCTCGCCCCCGCTGGAAATTTATAGTCCCACTTTATGTTTTTCTAAATTCATTTGAAAATTTTTATAAAAGGGGTTTGTATGAATAAACTATCGGTTGTAACTGCTAAACTAGTATGAATATTGACACCTTTCGTATTATCAGCATAGCACCCTATACTAATCTGCAAATAAAAAATTGATTAAATTGCCAATGTATTATTGCCTATAAGTGCAATCATGCCAAACTGATATGTATATCGAAAAGTATTTTTAAAAGTAAAAAAAATATTTATGTTGACAAAAAAGTATCCTTTTATATTGTTGCTTTCATGAAAATAATGCAAAGAAAGGGGGTGATTTTATGCCGATAGTTATTGCAAAAGAAACAGAGCCTTTTGAAGTTACTTTAAAAAGATTCAAGAAGAGATGCGAAAAAGCCGCTATCCTTTCTGATATAAAGAAACATCAAGCATATGAAAAACCAAGTGAAGCGAAAAAGAGAAAGAAAAACTCTTCGCAACGAAAGATGATGAAAACACATCGCAGATCAGATAAGTATTAGTACAAATTTGTAATAGTATGAGGTGTGTAAAGGTTATCTCTCTACCACCTCATTTCCTTTGTATGAGAATGCCGCATCAGTATGAAGTCTAATTTTGAGAGGCTAGGTGTTTTTTTGCAAGTGGAGGTTTTTTTATGCATTATATAGACATAATTTTATTGATCTTATTCTTTGTGACTATGGTATATTATTTCTGGAAAGGTTTTATATCATCTGTTTTGGCATTTGTAGGTTTGTTTGTAACTTTAGTTATGATCGCTAGATATGGGCCTATGGTAAAATATGGTATCATGATCCGATTTGGAATAGGAGAGTTTTTTTCTAATATATTAGCATGCTTATTAATATTTGTATTAATCTCAGTATTAATAGCCATTTTAAAGCTACTTTTAAATTACATGGCAAAATTACTTAAATTAACGTTTATAAACAGAGTGCTGGGTGCCGCGTTTGGTTTTGTTAATGTCATGATAGTTATCGTGTTATTTTTCATGTTTTTAGACTCAATACCATTTCTTTCAAGTGTTCGAGACCATATGAACCATTCTGTCATCATCACAGAAACACATAAAATATATAGATTGGTAAAATACAATATCAGAGACAAATTGCCACCAGATTTTTTTATATAACATGTCATCATATAAACATCTAGAATTTGAAAAATTAATTCAATATGTCGAAAGTCAATGTCATTCTTTGCCCGGAGTAGAGTACTTATCTACTTTTTTACCTTCAAAAGACAAAGAACAAATCGAACACAGATTGAATATGATCAGCGATATTCAAAACATCCTCAAAATGCACGGTGATACAAATTTTAGGGAACTGAGTGATGTCAGTGTTATTTTTAAGGAAGTGAAAAGCTCCGCTTTTAATTATGTGGAATTTAAAGCGATTATAGATACTCTGAAGATTGGGAATAAGGTATCCTCTGATGGGCAAGAAATATCTAGTTTTGAAAACGACTTATTACATGATGAAGAGTATAAACTAGCTACTTACCTTTGCTTTATAGAACCTTTAATATCATTTCCTGCTTTGGTTGAAAACTTTCACATGATTTTTGATGTAGACGGTAATGTTTTGGACACGGCATCGGCTAATCTAAAAAGCATCAGGCATAAAATACGCAAAACAAAAGAAAGAATCCAATCAGAATTACATAAAACTATCAATGATGGTCAAATAAACATATATCTGCAGGATAGAATAGTTACTCAAAGAAACGATAGATTTGTAGTTCCTGTAAAAGAGGGGTTTGCGAATGTATTTGAAGGGATATCACATGGTCGATCAAGTTCAAGAGCATCGATATATATTGAGCCTAAAGCGATAGTGCCTCTAAACAATGATGTAAATGATCTCATTTCGGCTGAAAAAGAGGAAATCTATAAAATTTTTTGTGAATTTACCAAACAGCTTAGAATAGAAGAAAGTAGTATCATCGTAAATTATCAAATACTTTGTAAACTCGACACATATTTTGCTTGTGCCAGAGTATCAAAAGAGCTTCAAGCGATTGTTCCAGAGATAACAACGGAAAATACCATTGTTCTTAATCGTGTTCGTCACCCGCTATTGATACTCAAAAATAAATCTATCCAAAAAGTGATCCCTTTTGACATTACACTGGGAAAAGATATTAAAGTATTACTCATCTCAGGTCCTAATACAGGAGGTAAGACAGTTACATTAAAGACCATAGGATTGTGTACTTTGATGGCACTGACAGGTTTGCCTATCCCAGCAAGTTATGGCAGTAAAATAGGGATATTTTCAAATGTATTTGCTGACATAGGAGACAACCAATCCATAGAGAGTTCTCTGAGTACCTTTTCAGGCCATATAGAAAACATCAAGCAGATAGTTGATAAAAGCAATGAAAGTACTTTAATATTGATAGACGAGATAGGTTCTGCCACTGATCCAGAACAGGGAGCAGCATTAGCTCAGTCTATTTTGGAGTATATTGTTCAGCAACAAGCCATAGCGGTGATAACGACCCATTATACAAATTTAAAAATATTTGTGGAAAACACTCCGCATTGTGTCAATGCATCTATGCAATTTGATCCTGAAAAACATGAGCCTACATTTCAATTTACTTTAGGGTTTCCGGGTAATAGTTTTGCTATAGAAATAGCATCAAAGCTAGGTTTAAACTCTGAACTAATAAAAAGAGCAAAAGATTTGACTGGTACACAAAATGTAGAGTTGACTGAATTGATAACAAAGATGAATGCAGAGAAAAAGAGACTGGCAGAAAAAACGTACCAATATGATCTTAAGAAAAGACTATTGGAACTAAAGTCAGAAGAATTAACAGCAAAGCTCATGCAGATCGAGTCAGAAAAGAAAAAGCTCTTGAAAGCCTCACTAATAGACACACAGAATTATTTGGTTGGTATCCAAAAAATGATTAATGAGGAGATGCTAGAAATAAAAAAATTAGTTAAAGCAGAAAAAACGCAAAGACTAAAAGATATGGTAGGAAATGTAAATACAATTCAAAATGAAATACAAACTAAAATAGAAAATATAGAACCAAGATTTGATACAAATCAAATAGTAAATATTGGGGATAGCGTATGGATTCGTTCACTAGATACTATGGCAGTAATCATCGAAAAACAAAAAGAAAACTATAGAGTAGAAATGAATGGAATATTTTTTGATATTAAAAAAACTGATATTTTTAAAGTTTCTCCTGATGATAATGCAGAAAAAACAAAACATGCAAATCAATCAGGACTCTCGAATCTCGTTAGTACAAAAAATGTAGAGTATACTGGTAAAGCAAAAATGGAGATTAATCTTTTGGGAAAAACATTTGAAGAGTCGTTGCCTTTGATACAAGAACTAATAGACAATGCATTGTATTGTGGATTGTCAAAAGTGAGAATTGTTCATGGACGAGGTACTGGGATGCTGAGACAAAAAATCAGAGAATATTTAAAAAATAATAGATACATACAAGAGTATTATTCTCCTGCACACGATGCAGGTGGAGATGGTGTGACCGTGGTCTCATTGTGAGGATATACATTTTCTGATGATTATTGCACGACTAATAAAACAAAATGAATGTAGCGAATTAAAAAAATAGCCACCACATAAGATTTTTTTGAGGTAAAGATGAGCGACAACAATATAGATATGGTATTAAAGGCAGTAAATATAGTTGATGTAATATCAGCTTATATACCATTAAAAAAAGCAGGTAGCAATTTTAAAGCACGTTGCCCTTTTCACGACGAACGAACGGCATCTTTTAATGTGAGTGAAACAAAGCAAATTTTTAAATGTTTTGGATGTCAAAAAGCTGGTAATGCAATTGGTTTTATCATGGAATATGAAAAATTACCATTTCATGAAGCTCTGAAAAAACTGGCAGACAAAGCAGGGATTTCGATAAAAAATGATATTCAAAGTAAGAGAAAAAACAAAAAAAGAGATCTCATATATACTATCTATGAACTGGCAAATGATTATTTTGTAAGCAATTTTCGGGTACATGGGCACAGGGCAAAACAATATCTAGAGGAAAGGCAAATCCCTTTTGAAATGGCAGAAAAATTTTCTATAGGGCTCGCTCTCGATAGCTATATCGGTTTAAAAAGTTACTTGACGAGACACCATATAAATAGTGACATATTGCATGAAACTGGATTGTTTAGAATGCCAGAAAATAAAGATATCTGTGATCTTTTTAGAGATAGATTGATGTTTCCGATACACTCGACAAATGGGAAAGTCGTAGCATTCGGAGGTCGAACCCTAAACCCAGAGCAGGACAAACAATACAAATATGTAAACTCTCCAACTACAGAGATTTATACAAAAGGTAAAGAATTATATGGGCTTCATATCAGTAGATTTGACATCAGTAAAAAAGGCTCTGTTTTTGTATCTGAGGGTTACTTAGATTTTCTGAGACTATATACAAAAGGCTGGACAAACTCTGTGGCTTCTTTGGGAACTGCCTTGACAAAAGAGCAAATTAGTTTATTGAGTAGATATACCAAAAATTTTTATCTTTTGTATGATGGTGATGATGCTGGGATAAAAGCAGCTGTCAAGGCTTCAGCATTGATAATACAGCATGGGTGTCTCCCAAAAATAATTCTTTTACCAAATAAACACGACCCAGATAGTTTTCTCATAAATCACTCAAATGACGATTTTCAAGCTGTCGTAGACGAGGCTTTACCTCTAGTCAGGTTTGTAGAAAAACATTTACGACTCTTTGGTGACAAAAGGCAAGCGATTCAAATGTTGCTCGACATAAGTCCAGAAATAGAGGATCATATAGCGAGAGAGCTATTTATTAAAGATATTTCAGAAACATATCAAGTCTCAGAACAAAATTTAAGAAAAAACATTCAAACCACACACATTAATGTTAGTCCTCTTAAAAAAGAAAAGCCTCTTGTGAGTTATAAGTATGAAGAGGAAAAGAAGCTGCTCAAATTTTTATTAAAAAATCCGAGTTTAATAGATAGAGCTTCCAACGACCTTGGAGCACACTATTTTATAAATGAGGATCTGAAAAATATCTTTATCTTTTTGACCGAAAATGAAAATAAAGAATATTTGAATAGCCCAGCTATGTTAATAGAAAGATTAAATGAAAAATTGTTAGAAGGTGATGTTAGAATGTCAGAGGAGCTTACAAAACTTTTTTTTGATGATGATTTTCTCGATAATTTGGATGATTTGATCAGACAGGTCAAGCTACGAAAGTATGAAAACGAATTAAAAATTATAAACGATTTGTTATCTAAAGATTCACAAAATGCAGAACTTATTGAAAAAAAATATTTTGTAAAAAGAGAGTTAGTAAAGTTAGCAAGGAAGGTAGTAAGAAATATTACGTTTTTATAAATGTAGACAAATATATATCACTATCAGAATATCAATCTTTTATTCTCACAAAAACATTGGAATTTATCCAGCCGGAAAAACCACTTAAGGTAGTTATCTGAACCCAGTCAGCTTCTTCCCTATTAATTCTTAACACCGTCCCTTCATGTACTGAGAAAAGTCTCGTAAAAGATTCATTGGGCCCGCTATATACGTAGACGGTGTTTTCTACTACTACCGCTTCATTATTTTTGTTTACCATTTGAACCCTAGATAATACCAGCCCCGATAACCCTAGCAATAAAAATAAAAGCACAAAATTTACAAACCTCAATATCGTCCTATCTAGATTCACAAAAAACCACTGTATATGTATATTTAATACCAAAACCATTAACAAAATCAAACAAATTGATAATAACGAATTGATGGAGAGAGAGTAAAAAGCAGTAGTCATTAAATTATTCATAAAGCCTTCATCAAGGTCAATTTGCTTATCTCTAGTGATGGAAAGCATAAAGTCTAGGTTTTGTTTTGCCTCTCTGTGAGCTGAATTTAAAAGCAAGGCTTTTTTGTAATATACTATAGAATATGCGATATTGTTTAGTCTGTAAAAACAATTGGCAATATTAAAATATAGATCTGGATTTGAAAGACCTTTATTTTCAGCTGCTTGAAAATGGTTTAGAGCTATATCAAAATTGTTGTTTTGATACTCTAAAATTCCCATTCTGATGTAGTCTTCTACAGATGTGTTTAGCAATGAAAGATTGCCGTATGCAGGACTAAAAGATGCTGCAATGATGAGGAATAAAATTATATAAGCTATTTGTGAGAGTGGGATGTTTTTCATTGTATTGACCCAAATTTACTATCAGTAATTTTTGTTTTTATAGATTTCTTTTTATTTAATTCATTCATGAGAGCTTGGATTAAAGCGTTTATGATGCGAATATCTTCTTTTATATCAAAATTTATTTGGTTTGCATTGCTAAACTTTATGAAATTTATCTTATTTAATACATTATGCAATTCGGCTATCAAATTATCAGGAACTCCTCTTTCTCGTAATGTATCAAAGACAACTTTTTCCACAGCACCACGAGGTAAATTCAATTTATCTGTAAAAAAGTGATTCAACCCAACATATGCAGAGTCATAAAATTTTATGGAATTTATTTTTGCATATGTGTTTGCCTCTTTTAAATATTTCTTTATCACAGCCATAGCTCTTCTGTTTCTACTATATATCAAGTCATTGTTCAATTTTTTACTTTCTTTGATGTAAAAATAGTGTAGTAATAAACTAAACGGAAAGGTTAAAAACAATATCCAATAAAAGACTGATTGAAATAAAAACATATGATTTTTTAAAGACGGTTGTGTTTCAATAAATTGAATATCTCTTCCGACCACTCTGATAGCCTGTTGTCCTCCGGGGGTTGATATGATTTGTTGCTCCGAAGGCTTTACATTGATAGTTTCAGGTTTCATAGTTTTAGACTGATATCTTCTCGAGACAGGATCAAACCAGCTAATTTCAAATTCAGGTATAGTCATCACACCACTATCTTGTAGAATTATTGGAAAAATAAAAGTTCTCCTTCCTGAAAGCTGTGTGCTGGACCGATCTTTGTTGTCTTCTATTTCTGGAGTTAAAAACCTGAGCCCTCTAACATCAGGGATTCGTGGTGTCAATGTTTGATTAAAGTTCCCTACTCCAGACAATACGATCCTATACGTCAACGAGTTGCCAGTTTCTCCCTCGTTTGCTGAGATATTTGAGCTCACATCAAACCTACCGACAGCACCGACAAAATTTTTTTCATGTTCTATAGGGGGCAGAGGATTTACTCTGATATTGATAGGATTGGAAGATATTTTTACTGATCTCGTTTGGGCAGGATCCCAAAAAGTTCTTGCTCTGGTAACGATATCAAGGTTTAGGTCAAAAGCAGGTATCGTGAGAGTTCCTTCTCTAGATGGGAAAAGAGCTACAGATCTGATCAGCAGGGTGTTGTATTGTTTTCCTTCGTAAACTTCACGTTGCATTTGTAATCTATCTGCCTGATATAATTCCTCTTTCCAAAAGCCTGTAAAGGCGGGGTCTGCACCTAAGGATACATTTTGCAGCTGAGCCTGAGTATAAAGTTTATAGTGTACGATGATCATTTCATTTCTAAATACAGTATTTTTGTCAGGGGTTGCAAGGAAAAAAAAGTCTGTACCCTCTAGTTGATTTGTTTGAGTACTAGGTCTATTAGCAAAAGCTGATTGATTTGGCTGTCTCTGTTGTTGCTGTTGAGATGTGGCACTAGGCTCCACTACAGAAATGTTTATTGGTCTCGTGTAATATGGTCTATTGTTTACTAAAACATTGATAGCCGGTATTTGAAAAGATCCACGTGAACCTGTCTGTAGATTGAATGATATCCTTTCTGTCACAGTAGTCGTAGATCTCATGTTTACGATACTGATTGATGTAGAGGAGCTTCTGGACGAGTTTAATACAGTAAAAGGTACTTCACTTAGGTTAGGGAGTGGTATTGTTCCTAGACTTTCTCCTTTTATTTCAATACTGAGCCTAAATATCTCCCCTTCACCCACCTCTGTTCTATCTACAAATGCCTCTACTGTAGTCTCAGAAGCGAAAAGATTAATAAAAAGAAAAAAAGAAATAACAGTGAATAAAAATCTTGAGTTCATATTAAATATTTTTGTAACAAAAAAACATGTCAAAAGAGTGTTCCAAATTGAAAATGCGGTTCCCATCTTTTTTGCTCAAAATTATGAGCATAATCAAATCCTAACAACCCAAAAGGGGTTCTGAGCCTGATGCCTATGCCAGCACCGGTCCTAAAATCACGAAAATTAAAGTCTGAAAACCTATTATAACTATTTCCCGAATCCAAAAAAAGTAAACCTACTATTTGGTCTGATGTGATGGGTACACCTAGCTCTGTAGAAAACAGTACCATTCGGGCACCACCCTCTCTATCATTTGGAATAGATCTATCAGAATACCCTCTGATACCATCTGGTCCTGTACCTCCAAGATAAAACCTCTCATCTGGTGGAATTTCATTTTCACTGTTGCCATATCCTGTGATGTAACCATATCGCCACTTCGTACGTAATACTGTGGTCAGGAATGCTGGTGTATACCAACTGACCTCTGCTATTTGTTTGAAATAATTAAAGTCTCCACCAAATAATCCACCAGCAATTTCATTGTAGATATCAATTTTTGATCCTGTCGTAGGAAAAAAGATATTATCTCTCGAATCTCTTCTTAATGTCAAGTTTACAGAACTAGTGTACTGCCAGCTTGCCTCATGAAGTCTTTTAAGATTGTCAGAAGCATCATCCCACCCAGACATATGCCTTAATTCATACTTTTTGGAATACAACGAATAGCCTAAAATTGCCCTTGAATGGTCGAGCACTTTTATAGGGTAACCCAGTCTAACGCCCCCTCCATTAATAAATACTCTATAGTTAAAGTCAATCCAATCTCTTTGTGTGTGATACAAGTTGAACCCAAAAAGAACATCAGTATCATAAAAGTGAGGATTTGTAAAACTCATATCTATATTTTGATTCGATTTTGAGTATTCTACTGACACATTACCCTGCCAATTGTTTCCTAGTAGATTGTTATGAGCTACGCTCGCATGAAACACAACACCATCTCGACTGTTGAAACCAGCTCCTCCATTGACAGAGCCTACTGTTTTGTCTACAACATTTAAAAATAAGTCCACGTCACCCAAGGTATTTATGGGTTGATAATCTAAACCAAAATCTGGATCGAAAAACCCCAAATTATAAATGTTTTGTTGACTTCTAATGACTCTGGATTGTCTAAAATAGTCACCCGGGGCTATCACAAGCTGCCTGCGAATAACTTTTTCTTTAGTTCGCATATTGCCTGATATATGGATTTTGTGAATTTTTGCTCTTGTGTTTTCAACGATTACTAAATTTATGTTTACTTTACTAATGCTAGCTGATGCAGAAGAAGACAGCCTATTTGTTACATCACTCGCAGAGCCTGTTACTCTAGTAATCTGAGGGTCATAATTTGAGTAGATATAGCCCTCTTCAAAATACATTGAAGCTACTGACTGAAGCTGTTTATTAAATCTTTCCATGTTAAAAATATCATTTTCTCGCATCGTAAAGTTATCTAAAATCCTTTTGCTTTCGAAATGATAATTTCCTGTGACTGAAATGCTACCAAAATAAAAGCGATCACCTTCTTCAATGTAAACATTTAAAGAAAGAAATCTGTCATCATTTATTGTCTCATCTGTATGAACTATTCTCGCATCGATAAAGCCCTGGTTTTGATAATAATCTACGATAGATTTTAAATCTTCATCAAATTTTTCTTTTTCCCATCTTCCTGATCTAAAAAAACTTTTTCTTTTAGTATCCATTGTTTTAAGGATTCGTTTCGATTCTATTTCTGAGTTTCCATGTATAACTATTTCGCGGACAACAAGCCTTTTCCCTTCATTGATCACAACCCTGATGTCCACTCCGTCAGTTGTTTGTCGAACGATATAGTCTATTTGTACTAAATTATAACCTTTTGAAATATATTCAGACAGTAGCCTACGAGTATTTTCAGACTGAATAATAGGCGACCAATATGTCCCTAGTCGCACTATTCCTATCTCCTCAATCTTGTTTTTGGAGATAGCTTTATTACCTACATAAGTTATTCTATTTACTATCGGTAACTCTTCTACTATTATGTTGATCCTGAGTCCTCTATTTATTTCTTCTAGAGTGATGTTTACATCATTAAAAACAGAAAGATTATACAACGCTCGGATAGCATGCGAAATCCCATCAGGAGAAAACGTATCACCAATTCTGAGATTACTAGTAGCTAGTATTAAATCTCTATTAATCCTACTATTACCTTGAACTTGTACATCCAATATTAAAAAATTTTGTGAATACAATGCAATGCTTAATAAAAACAGTACACATATAAATATCTTTTTTTGTGACAGCATTAAACCTCCGATTCTAACATTCAGCTACAAGAAAAATTAAAGATTCTTTTTTGTAAAGCTTTTTTTTACTAAACCCGTATTTCTCTTTATCTATCCACAATATTCCTTTCCACATAATCTATGTAACTGATAAAAACCAAATTATTACAAAAAAAATATAATGCTTCAAAGAATAGCTTCCAAATGATCTTTGCGATTGCCGTCAGATCACAAGCTTCATTTTGAAATTAAAAGAACTATTCAAAAGTTACGTCAATGCATTGGAAATGCTATAATGTGAACAAACTCTCATTTTGTCTAACAAGAGATCAAAATCTGACACATAATCTTTGATGACTTCAACCAACATGATTGAATGCTTGCTGTCAATAGTACTATAAAACACCCAGCCTTCTAGAGATTCTAGTATATTTCCAAATAGTATTACTTCTTTTTGTGGAACATAGATATGATACACTTTATCTTTGTTCTCTTTTGTTTGTTCATATCTGATTTGAAAATTAAACATGTTCATTTTTGAGTACTTTCCTTACTACCGATTCTACATGGTCTGCAAATTCAAAGTTTATGTTTTCTTTTGCTTCCTGCTTGATTTCTTCAAAGTCTTTTCTGTTACCTTCAGGCAAAATCACCGTTTTAAAGCCATACCTTTGAGCGGCTACTATTTTTTCCGTTAAACCACCTACTGGCAAAATCTTTCCTGTCAAAGATATTTCTCCAGTCATAGCAATTGTGTGATCATATGGTCTGTTTGAAAGTATAGAAATCATCGCCATCACTAGTACGACACCTGCTGAAGGTCCATCCTTTGGTATTGCTCCTTCTGGAATATGAACGTGAAGGTCATATTTCTTGAAATCATCTGTTTTGATCTGCCATTTCTTATGATTGTTTCTAATCAAACTCATAGCAGCTTTTGCTGATTCATTCATTACCTTTCCTATGTTACCTGTCATTTGAAATTTTCCATTGCCTGCATATTTAGTAACTTCGACAGGTAACACTTCTCCACCTATAGGAGTCCACGCCAGTCCAAAAGCCACTCCTAATGTGTCTTCCCTCAAAAAATCTTTATCAGAAAACAAAGGCGAACCTAAAAAGTCTTTTAAATTATTATCATCTATATAGATTTCATGCTCGATTTTTTTTTGGAGGTATTTCTTTATTGATTTTCGATAAATTGCATTAATATGCCTTTCTAGCTCCCTGACACCTGACTCTGCGGTATAATTTCGGATAATCATCTTTATGACTGAGTCTGAGATATTTATTGCCAATTTATCTTCTGTAAAAAATTCTTTATTCTTTTTTGGAAGTATATAATCTTTGCAAATAAATGACTTTTCGTGCTCTGTGTAACTAGATAGCTTGATAATTTCCATTCTATCCTTTAATGCTAGCGGTACAGTCGCTAGGTTATTTGCAGTCGCTATAAAAAAAACTTTAGACAGATCAAAACCAAAGTCGAGGTAATGGTCTCTAAACGTATTATTTTGCTCTGGGTCTAGTACTTCTAACAATGCGGATGAAGGATCACCCTTAAAATGATTCCCCAATTTGTCTATCTCGTCTATCATAATCAAAGTGTTTATTGTCCCTGCTTTTTTCAGAGATTGTATTATGTTCCCAGGCATAGCCCCTATGTATGTTTTTCGATGTCCCCTGATTTCAGCTTCATCTGAAACACCACCAACAGAAAGTCTGATAAATTCCCGTCCTAGAGCTCTCGCAATAGATTTGCCCAGTGAAGTTTTGCCGACTCCCGGTGGACCAACAAAGCATAATATTTGAGCTTTGCTCTGAATATGAAATTGCATTACGGCTAAATATTCCAGAATCCTTTCTTTTATTTTTTCTAGACCATAATGATCTTCATTTAATATTTTTTCCGCTTGTTCAATATCAATTTCTTTTATGATAGGATTTTCCCATGGAAGATCAATAATCCATGAAAGATAGTTATAAACCACAAAGTATTCCGGCGAATGTATTGGTATTCTGCTCAATTTTTTAATTTCATCCTCCGTTTTCTTCTGTGCTTCTTCTGTTAAAGGCAATTTTTCAAGTTTTTCTTTAAATATGAGCATTTCCGTTTGAGCATCTGTACTGATCCCGAGCTCTTTGTGTATAGTTTTTAGCTGCTCGTACAAGAAGTGTTCTTTCTGCATTTTGTTGATTTTGGTATATACTTGATTGTCGATATTTTTTTGGAGCTGTATGAATTCTAATTTCTCCAAAATATGCTTTAAAAGAGCTTTTGCTTTATCACTAAAACAGTCTAAAGAAATGATTTTTTGCTTTTCTTCTGTCGACATATCTACATTCATGGACACAAAGTAGAGAATCTCATTTGGGTCATCGAGCCCAAATAAATGTGCCATTATTTCCGGTTTTAGATTTCTGGTTAGCTTTAAAAAATTGTTACATTCATTTATTAACTTTTCTTTCAAAACTATTGACTCCACGTCGTTTTCAAAAGTTTCATGGACAATCAAGCCAGATGCCATCAAGTGTTTACCGTTGAAAAAAAGATTTGAAGCCTTAAATTTTTCTTGACCGCACAATAATACCCTGATCTTTTTATCAGGCATTTTGATGATTTGGTTTATATGACATACAAAACCGAGATCATACAAATCGTCAGGTTTAGGATAATCTTTTGTATAGTTCTTTTTTTGCATTAAGCAAACTATTTTTTCTTCAAATTTTAATACTGAAGTTTCAATTGCATCCAGAGACTTTAATAAACCTATGACTATGGGCATGACTACTTTGGGAAAAATATGGATGTCCTTTAAAGGTAGTACCGGTAATAAAATTTCCTGTTCATTATTTTTCATTTCTACTCCATTTTATTCAACTGTCTTTTATTGTTAATGAAACTCCTTCACCACAATTCCTACAAAACTCAAACAATTTCCTGTTTTTAAGTATGATTTGCCTAAACAGCATCATCCTTTTTGATTTCCATAGCTCATAAAATTGAGCCTTTTTGATATTTCCTATACTATATTCTATATCTTTATCAAAACAGCAAACAGACATATCTCCATTCCAGTTTATGACTGGCTGACTCCAAATTCTAAAACAACGATTTTTGATACCATATTTCAATTCGAAATTATCTGTAGAAACTTTATAACGTCGGTATTTCGGATTTTTCGGGAGATAATTTGTAATGTCTTCTTTTGTATAAATTTGCACTGTTTTTAATACTGTTGCATCAAATTCAAGTTCTTTTGTTATCTGTTTTACTCTATCTATCTCATGTTCATTGTGTTTCATCACCAAAAACTGATTGACTATTTGCAAGCGCGGTTTTTCTTTTCCAGCTGAACGCTTAGAGGAATACTCTGCCATTTCTTTTTTTGCTTTTACCAGCTCTCTAACATTATTTACTACATTTTCGAGAGAACCACTTTGCCTATATTTATCATATGTTTCCTGAGTTGCTCCATCTAAAGATATTAATATCATATCCAATCCAGAATTTACTATGTCTTTTGCACTAGGAAGTATGTTCGCATTCGAAGAAGTCATAATATAAAGCTTTTTTGCGTGTGCGTATTCGATCATATCTAATAAATTTGGGTTTAGAAAGGGTTCACCCTGATTCCACAGCAATATCATAAAAGAGTATTTTTCTATTTCATCTACTATTTTTTTAAACATCTTGAGGCTCATATAGCCTCTCTCTCTACTCAATTTCCCAGCACCAGAAGGACACAATGGACATTGAAGATTGCAAATGTTGGTGGGCTCTATCATCACGATAGGGGGATAGCCCCATACTATTGGTTTCCTTATCAGTAGCGACAATCCGTAAGAAATAGTTATCTTTAGAACGTTCCAAAATCTTCTCAATGTGAATGATTTCCTGACCAAGCTAATGTATTTTTTTAACATATTCCACCTAAATTCTTGTTATTTAATTTTATCTAAACATTTTTTAGTCTGTTCACTATTTTCTATTGAAGTTTATTTGTCAAATCATTTATGTTTTTTGAGCAATTTTCAGGAGAAATTTTGTATTTATAAAAAAATGATTGACGAAAGAGGAAAATTATTTATCGTGGCACATGAGTTAAAGCTGACTGAAATATTAGTCGGCTAGTAATGAAAAAAAATATTTGATCATTTAGCAATCTGATATTTTAAAATATATGAATAATAAAGGAAAAGGATATGTCGTGACAAAGATACTTATCATTTCAGACACACATCAAAACCATTTTTTACTAGGTAATGTACTGGCTCTCAACGCCGATTGTGATTTCATTATCCATTTAGGTGACGACCATGATGATTTAAATGAGCATGAGCACTATATTGGAGAAAAGCAAGTTCATTTTGCTCTAGGGTTTAACTATAACGACAAAGAACAGATAAAAAAAAATGTACGTTTTAACATAGAAGGTATCGAGTTTGCAATATCTCATGTCAAAGAGTATTTAAAATTTGATGAGCAAAACTGCATTTATTGTTTTGGACATACCCACAATAGGTATTTCCTTCAAAAAGATAATTTAGTCATTATAAATCCGGGACATTTAAAAAAAGAATTTGATAGAAATAACACCGCAGGCTATGTTGTGGTTGAATTATCAGAAAAAATCACTGCCAATTTTTATGAATATCAAGGGACATTGTTATCATCCCACGATTTGTTACTAAAAAAATCTTTGAGCTCTTAAATTAACTTATGGAAAATATATATTATCTGATATCGCAGAGTAGAACTGAAATTATTTACTTGATTGTAATCATATCGATAGCCCTCATACTTTATCTTTTAAAAATCAGAAGCAAGAGATATAGAATCAATTTAAATGAAAGTATGCCTGCTGATTTATGGTTTTATTCACAGCTAGTAAATATAGAGACAGATTCGAAAAAAGCAAAACCCAAAAATTTGTTGAATATTTTTATCAAATATTTGTGCATGAAATATAGTATCTCTCGAAAAGATTTAAAAGCAAATCTGTTTTTTGAGCTTGTCAGAAAAAGAGAGAAAAACGATGATTTTATAAGTTTATATGGTGAGATATGGAATTCAATAGATGAAATGAAACATAGTGCTCCCAATGAAGTTGTTTCATACGTGAGGAGGATTAAATTGATTTTTAATAGAGGTGATTTTGAAAAATGGATCAGAGAACAGAAAATTAATAAAGCATGTAATGACTGCTAAACTATGCATTAGTAAAATATGGAATTTTAATACCATTTATAAAAAATAAATCGGAGGATATAAAGAAATGAAATCAGTAGACGAAATTCATCGAAAAGTTTTGGATCAAAGTCAAGTCATTGACAAGATAATCAGTGAATTAGGAAAATCTATTGTTGGGCAAGAGTATATGATAGAGCGTATGCTGATAGCATTGCTCTCAAATGGGCATGTATTAATCGAAGGTGTTCCGGGCTTGGCAAAAACACTTGCAGTGAGTTCGTTGGCCTCGACACTCGATTCTAGTTTCAAGAGGATACAGTTTACTCCTGACCTTTTACCAGCAGATTTAATCGGTACACAGATATACAATCAAAAAACGAGCGAATTTGAACCCAGATTAGGACCGATATTTGCCAATCTTGTATTAGCTGATGAAGTAAATCGAGCTCCTGCAAAAGTACAATCTGCACTATTAGAATCTATGCAAGAAAAGCAAGTCACCATAGGCACACAAACCTATTTATTGCCAAAACCTTTTATTGTGATGGCTACTCAAAACCCAATTGAACAAGAAGGAACATACCCTCTTCCTGAGGCCCAAGTCGATAGATTCATGTTGAAACTAGTAGTCACATATCCGAAACGGAAAGAGGAAAAACTAATATTGGATAGAATGGTCAACGAAGACCCTATAAATCTCGACAAAGTGATAGATTCTAAAATGATATTTGCTCTACGGGATACTATCAAAGAAATATATATGGAAGAAAAAATAAAGGACTATATCCTAGATCTGGTCTTTGCTACACGAGAGCCAGAAAAGTTTAAAAATCTAAAAACTCTGAAACCTCTCATAGAGTGTGGAGCATCGCCTCGAGCTACTCTGTATTTAGCACGAGCTGCAAAAGCACATGCTTTTTTACAACATAGAGGTTTTGTGACCCCAGATGATATAAAAGCTATCGGAAAGGACGTTTTGAGACACAGGATTATATTAACTTATGAGGCTGAAGCAGAGCAAAAAACAACCGATGATATTATAAACTTGTTATTTGATGAAATAGAAGTGCCATAAAGTATACGGTAAGTTTTGTTTGAGGGATTGGTATGGATACGACTGAAATTTTAAAAAAGATTAGAAAAATAGAAATTACGACTAGAAAGCTTGTTAATGAAATATTTTCAGGAGAGTACCATTCTATGTTTAAAGGGCAAGGGTTGGAATTTTCTGAAATCCGAGAATATCAAACAGGAGATAGTTTCAAGGAGATTGATTGGAATGTGACAGCAAGATACGGACACCCTTTTATCAAGAAATTTAAAGAGACTAGGGAGTTAAATGTCATTTTTTTAATAGATGGTAGCTCATCTACTGTATTTGGCACAAAAAACATGCTCAAAAATGAATTGATAGCTGAATTGACAGCTCTTTTATCTTTTTCCGCACTTTCTAATAATGACAAGGTCGGCATGCTATTATTTTCCGATAAAACAGAGGTGTATTCGCCTCCTAGAAAAGGAAAGAAAAATGCACTCAAAATATTAAGAGACATACTGTATTATCAATCGAAAAACAAAAGCACAAATCTAGAGAATGCAATAAAGCATATATGGTCTCTCTCAAAGAAAAAATCTATCATCTTTATTTTATCTGATTTTATCACTGAAAATTATGAATATAGCTTACGGATACTTGCGAAAAAGCATGATGTCATCGCTCTAAAAATAAACGATCCTGCAGAAATTGAACTTCCTCAGGCAGGTGTAATGCACTTTACCGACCCTGAAACAGGAGAAATATTTTCGTTCAATACAAATAAAAAGAAACTAAGAGAACAATACAATGATCTAAATAAAAAAAGAGATGATGCAATAAATGAGTCTTTTAAAAAAATGAATATTGATCTTTTGAGCATACAAACAAATAAACCATACATAAATGAGCTGATAAAATTCTTTAAATATAGAGTGGCAAAAAGGAAATAATACAAAATGACTCTGGACATTTTTAAAAAGGATAAATTCTAAAATGCAAAAAAGATATCTTGTTTATTTTTTATTAATATTACACATATCTATCGCATCTGGAAATTCTATACAAATTTCCAGTGTAGCAGACACCCTATACATAGGTCAACTCATCAATATTGAGCTTGATTTAAGTGAATACCAACCAGAAAGGTTATTCATATTAAAGGAGAAGAGCACTCCAGAAATAGAAATATTTGACCTCTTAACTTTACGAGACAAGCCATGGCAATACCTATTAAGAATAGCCCCTTTTGATACGGGATTTATTCAAACAGAAAGTATCCCTATATATTTTTCAAACAACAATATCGGAGATACACTGTACATAGAGCCATTTAGTTTTTATGTAAAATCAGCACTTACATATGCAGACACATTATTGCGCGATATCGCACCTCCAAAATCATTTAGATTAAAGTTTGTTGATTACCTAATACCTGTGTTAATTCTTTTGGTGCTGGTATTGCTTCATTTCTATATACATAAATTCAAAAAGAAAGATGAAGAACCAGAATATGTAGATAACAGACCCGCTTGGATGATAGCTTTTGAGTTGTTGGAACAGTTTAAACGAAAAAATTTTTTGCATAATGGACGGTATCTAGAGTACTATTTTGAATTGTCTCTGATTTTTCGTATTTTTATTGAAAAACAATTCAATATCAAGGCTGCTGAAATGACAACATACGAGATAAAGCAAGCTCTAGCAGAAATAGAACAAAAAAAGCAAATAATAAAAATACTTTCTGAAATGGATATCGTAAAATTTGCAAAATCAGTACCCGTAATCAAAGAAGCAGAAAGTATGCTCTACTGGATAGAAAAATATATTTTGTCATTTTCAGCAGAAACCACGGGTAAGGTTTCTGCAAGAGAAAATGTAATATCCAACGAGGCAGACGATGTATAATTTCCAACATCCATTTTGGCTTTTCACAGTGTTATTAATCCCACTTATTGTTTGGTACGATAACTACTATTATAAAAAGAAAGCACCAAAAGTAATCTTTTCAAATATCGGCTTACTAAAACTTGTCCAGAAAAAAAGCTCATTCCTGAGATATTTACCCATTATTCTAAAGTCATTTGTCATAGTATTTTTGAGCATTGCTTTGGCTCGTCCTCGCTATACTTTTGAAAGACGAGAACACACTACATATGGGATTGATATTGTACTCGTAATGGATATTTCTGGTAGTATGCTAGCTGTTGATTTTCGACCAATGAATAGACTAGAAGCAGCAAAAAATGTGGCGTTAAATTTTATCAATAGAAGAGAAAACGATCGATTTGGGGTAGTGACATTTGCATCATATGCACATACATTGGTACCTTTGACAAATAATTTTAATGTTTTAAACACCATAATATCTGGAATGACAGTAGCTACGACCCAGGATGGAACAGCTATTGGTAATGGAATAGCTGTCGGAACATTACGCCTCAGAGAATCTCCTGCAGAATCAAAAGTAATGATATTAATCACGGACGGAGTCAACAATTCTGGTCAAATTGATCCTATCACAGCAGCAGAAATAGCTGCATTATTTGATATAAAGATCTATGCCATTGGGGTGGGCTCTACCGGTCCTGTTGATTACCCTTTTAGACATCCTGTTTTCGGAACACAATACAGAAAAGTGACAATAGACATTGATATGGACGTGATGAATAAAATCGCTCAAATAGGTGGTACCAATAGAGCAACTCTTGCTACTAATACACAGCAATTGCAAGAAATATTTAATGAAATAGATCGGCTCGAAAAAACTGAAATTAAATCAAATGTCTATTACGAACATAAAGAGATGTTTATATATTTTATTTACATAGCTATTGGATTTTTAATAGCTCTTATATTATCGAGAACCATTTTTAAAATTTCTTTGCCATAAAAGGAGTAAATAAATGAGCTGGGGTAATCCTATCGCTTTATACGCATTGCTATTAGTACCAATCTTTTTTCTTTTTTTGTTTATTTATAAAAACAAGAGAAAAAAGTTGTTCTTAAGATTTTGTGACGAGAAATTGTTTTTCTTTTATAATAAAGGTTTTTCAACTTTTTACTATAATCTAAAAACTTTTCTGCTTGTGCTTTCATACACCTTTTTAACCATCGCTCTTGCAAGACCACAATGGGATAAAGAAGTCAGAATCATAGATAGTTGGGGACAAGATTTAGTGTTTTTAATTGATGTCTCAAAGAGCATGGATGCTCAAGATATACGCCCTACGAGACTTGAAAGAGCAAAGACACATATAAACTTGTTCTTAGATGAACTCGCGGGAGATAGGGTCGCTATCATCGCATTTGCTGGCGATGCAGTAATAGTTTGCCCTTTGACCACTGATTATTCTGCAATAAAAATGATAGTTTCTAATTTATCAACAGAAACTGTGACAGCCTATGGTACAGACATAGGCATGGCTCTCCAAAAAGCTGCCGAAGTATTTGATCAGGATACTAGTGCAAAAACTATAGTTTTATTGACTGATGGAGAGGATCTAGAAGAAGAAGGTTTGGCTGCAGCTCGTAAACTTGCATCTGATGGAATAATAGTTTATACCATCGGTATAGGTACTCCAGAAGGATCACCAATTCAACTAACAAACGAACGAGGGCAGATAGAATACGCAAGAGATGATACAGGGAACGTCATTATTACAAGGCTTGATGTTTCAGGACTACATAGAATAGCAGAGATTACCAATGGGCAGTTTTTTATGATAACACCTCAATATTCTGAGATTTTTGAAGTCCTGAGGTTGATACAAAACAATGAAAGAACATTGTTTTCTACAAGACAGCTTTTTAGGCACAAGGAGCAATATCATTATTTTCTAATCTTGGGCTTGATATTGCTATGTTTTGAAGGATTTATTAGTTATAATTTTAAGGAGAATTTATCATGAGAGGTACCTCAAGAAAATTGTTATGTATCTTAATATTTGTTATCTCATTTAATCTTTATGGGCAGACAAACTACAAAAAGTCCTTTAAAGACTGGCGAGGAAGGAAAGAATGGAATAATAAAAATTATAAAGAAGCAGAAAGTCATTTTAGAGATAATACTATTGATAACCCAAATGTAGGCCAATTTCATTTTAATAGAGGCACCGCTTTATATAAAAACGAAAATTTTGAAGAAGCACAGAGTGAATTCCAAATAGCTCTAAATGATAGAAAGTTTAGCGATAGAGATCAAGCGTATCACAATCTAGGAAACATTGCTTTTCACATGGAAGAGTACGAACAAGCTTTGGAATTATTTAGAAAATCTTTGATTGAAAACTCTGACAATAAAAACTCTCGAATAAACTATGAATTGACCAAACAAATATTACAGCAAAATCAGCAAGAATCACAAAGCCAAAATGAAAATAATGAAAGTGAAGAGAACGAACAACAGCAACAACAAGAGCAACAGGGAAAAAATGAACAAGAAGAGCAAGAGAAATCTGAAGCAGAGAGACTACTACAAGCCTTAGAACAAATGCAAGAACAAGAAAGAGACAGAGAAACACAAGCACCCGGAGAAAGAAGAGGTAGGTTTTGGTAAAAACAATATGATGAAATATTTGTTTTCGTCTCAATTTGAAGTACTGTAGAGGTTGTGTAAATACAATGTATGACCATGTAGAAAATTTTAAGATATATCTAGAGAGTAAAAACAATTCAGACAACACCATAGATGCATATGAGGCAGACATAAAAAGGTTTCATATATTTTGCCAAGAGCATTTTGATTCAGAAGACGTACAGATTTCTGACGTTAGTACAGAGATAATAAGGTATTATTTAATAAGACTAATAGATAAAAAACTCACCAACAGAACTATCGCCCGTAATATTTCGTCATTGAGGATGTTTTTTAGATACTTACTCTTGTTTCAACAAATAAAAATTAATCCTATGAAAAAAATTCACAGCCCAAAATATACAAAAAAACTTCCTCATTTTTTTTCTCCTACAGAAATAACGAATTTATGTAATTTACCAAATACCGACACGTTCGAGGGCATCAGAGACAAGGCTATCATAGAACTCTTTTATTCATCTGGTTTGAGAATATCAGAGCTAGTGAATTTGAGACTTCAAGATATTAATTTCACAAAAAAGACGCTCACTATCTTTGGTAAAGGAAACAAAAAGAGAATTGTCCCATTGACTGAAATAGCTCTTGAATATATAAAAAAATACATTAACATCAGAGATCATCGAATAGACACTTTCTTTCAAACAAAGGACAATGAGCCCTTTACAAGACACAAGTTGTATAGTAATATAAAAAAATATATAAACCTTTTGAATTTGAGGGCTGGCTATTCGCCACATACCATCAGGCACACATTTGCTTCACATCTTTTAAATAACGGTGCGAATCTATTTGCAATAAAGCAAATGCTCGGGCATGCTTCTTTATCTACGACAGAAATTTATACTCATATAAACCCGGCAAATGTGAGAAAAGAGTATATACAAGGACATCCCAGAGCTGAAAAAAAATTGATAAAAAATCATGAATAAAAAGTCTGGTTAATCTCTATCAGAAAACAATAAACCCAGATCGATTGATATGCCTTCAAAAATGCTACTCTTGGCAAATTCCTTGCCCTTGTATTTTAAACTAGTATTGGGTGTTTGACGATAGCTGAGTCCCAATGTTGTTTTAAAATTTCTGGTCAAATTCATGTTGACTGAAAGGCTTGGCTCTACGATAAAAAATGCCCTAGTCGGGTGCTCATACTTTTTATGATAGTAATAATAATAATAATTGTAATGATCATGTTCTATTCTGATACCGCCAACACCGAATAGAGATCTTACGGTAAAATGGAACAAATTTGATGAAGAATATGTATATTCTAAAATTGTACCGCCATAACCACCTTTCAAAATGTTCCGATGTGTTTTATGATGTCCATAGGAAAAACAGCTTATCTCTGTATGTTTAGGAAACAAGAAATAGCCTGCGAGACCTATAGAGTATGTGTCGTTTAAAACTATTCCGCCTTTGGCACCCAAAAAGACTCCAAAATCGCCATCAACCTGACCATATTTAGTCTCTAAAGAACCATATCTACTGGTACTTGTTATCCAATTTGCATCCATTAAAGTAGCAATATCTCCACTCTGAGGATACAACATCAAAAACGCCAATGAAAATAGTATCAGGAAAAAAACTTTTATTCTTTGTAACATCTCACTTAAAAACTCCTATGACTAGTTATCGGTAGCAAAAGACAAGTCTTTAGAAATTGTTACAAAAAACATTATTGAGCCTTTTCTAAAAGAGAGTATTATCGCATATGTTATTTGATCAGTATCATCTCATATTCTCTATTGCCTATCTTTAATTCTTCAGAATAAACCAATGTGTGCAATCCGTTTCGAGATTCTATCCTTTCTATCAAATGCTCAGAGTCTGGTGCAGAATAAATTAGATCAATACAGGCTTGATCAAGAGCTACAGGGTCCAGTGAACCCAATATCCCGATATCAGCCATATTGGGAGTAGTGGGGTTACCATTGCAGTCACAATCAACAGACAAATGATTCATCACATTTATATAAAGGATCTTGCCATGAGTCCTAGATGTTATTGTTTTAGCAGCTTCTGCCATAGACTCGAGAAACGCATCCTGATTTGTATCCCACATATTCCCTCTTCTCCTACCAGCAGAATGTATGAGCCCTTTTCCATGCGAAGAAGCATAGCCTATTGCCAAGTTTTTTATGGCACCACCAAAACCTCCCATTTGATGTCCCTTGAAATGTGATAAAACAACGTGAAAATCAAAATCAGTAAAATGTCCGCCAACTAAATTTTCATTAAGATGCTTCCCATTTTCGATAGGAAATACGATGTCTTCTATTTCATCCAATATCAATACGGGTGCGATTTGTGTAAAACCATGTTCCTCCGCTACTTTGTAGTGTTCTATTGTGCTGGAACGTCTCCCTCCGTAGGCTGTATTTGTTTCGACAAGAGTACCTTTTAATCTTTGAACAAGGTCTTTAATCAATTCTGGTTTTAAAAAATGAGGGTTACCCGGCTCTCCTGTGTGAATTTTAACAGCGACATTCCCAGTTGCTTCAAGTCCTAATGATTCATAAATTGCAATCAAACTTGCAGGACTGATCTCGTCTACAAAGTATACTTTTGATTTTGCTGAATCTTCTATATCATTTTTATCTCCATTGTTTCTACTTGCACAATTTGAAAATGATACAGTGATTAATAATAATAAATTCATCAAAAAAACTAAATTCTTGTTTCTTTTCATTACCCATCTCCTTAAAATAAGATATCTATTCATGCTATTTTGTTTGGCAAAAACTGCCAAATATTTTTGAATATGAGTTTACTCTAAAAAGTCCTACGAGACTCATTATTATTTACAAAGTATTTCGTCTCCCTTTTTTTGTCAACACGTTTTTTTGAGATTATTGATTTTTTCACGAGACGGTTCACCTCTATTATCTCGTAATCATTTTATATCAATCAATTATTTTTTCCAGTTTTATAAAAACCCGTCAATCTTTCAGTATAATATCCATCTTTAATTATAACAATTTACAACCATATCTAATTGTGTTTGATATAAATAGAGAATTGTTATAGTTAATCAAACTTTTTAGTGCCCCTTTAACAAGTGAACGGTCTCTTTTTCACTCGATTCGTAGCTACAGTTTTTTTTCTTGACTTTTTATGTACGTTTTTTTCTATGGCACCGAGTGTTTGTAAACAAGGAGAGGTCGACTATATCATATGATGAATGACATTTTTGAGGTTTCTAAATTTGAGAGAACTGCTAAAGCCCCCTTTGGCATGTTTCGTTGCCTTTTGCTTCAGAAGAAGCATTGTTTCATATCTGTAGGTGCGCTATACTATACTATACTATACTATACTATACTATACTATACTATACTATACTATACTATACTATACTATACAAAATCGATATTTGTATTGGGGTAGATCAAAATTTCGCTAACCCCTCTTTGGTGTCATTTCGCCCCTACTCTTTTTTTCCGTTTTTTGAGGAGTTGGGTACGCAAAACGATGAATTCTGTCGTAAATGTCAGCTATCGTTTTTAGCACACAATCTCCGATTGCCATAAATCAATGTAAAATGACAATCGAGTCGATTCTACTAGCGATGTTTAAAAAAGCTGACACACGAGAATTACACATTACCCTCTACAGGGTTTCTTGAGATAAACCAAGTGTAAAAAAGAAAAATATTTTAGGAGGTATCTATGAAAAAGATACTATTTTTATTGTTATTCTCAATGCTATTTTTGGGACTATTGTTTGGACAAAATTTAAACGATGATGAAGATGGAGAATCATCTTTAGCAAGGGTCTGGGGTGAGGTGTACTATCTTGGGGCTACCGGTGCAATGCATCCGTTACCAAACGCACAGGTAAAAATCACTTTTAATACACATGGAGTTTATGAAAACACTATTGTTCTGACAAATGGTTTTGGTCGTTATGAACTGTATTATCAAAATATACACCCCATTAAATCATCGGTCAATGTGTCATGCTCAGGCAAACATGTGACAGCTCCACTCACACCACCGGATACACGAATTGACATTATGGTAGGTGAATTACCACCACCTCATACATATGACTAACAAGTAAATCTAAAAGCTCTCGGGGTGGTTACAGCAGTGTAACCACCTTTGAGTAACACACAGAAAGGAGTGCATGATGAAAAAACAAACAACATTGATTCTCATAATACTATTTTGTAATATGCTGTATAGTCAGGTGATAGGTTCTATAACAAATATTTCAAATGGTAACAAATTGATAGAGTATGATAACTACAACGGCACGATACTCCGATATTCAGACAGGATGATAGTTCGAAACACCTATTCACTGTCAGAATTTCAGATTTTGCCAAATGGACACTTGCAAAGAATCGGTTATTATGAAGCAAAAGAAGGACTTTCAGAAAAAGTAGTGATCGACGAGGACAGATTATATGTGTTGAATTTCCTTTGGAATTTAGAAAAATATCATATGACAGTGTATGATTTATCGACAAAACCTATGCAAGAAATTACTAATTTTATGACAGATGTTTATTACAGAAGCACTATATTGTTTACTAAAGAGCACATCGTCATGACCGATTATGATAACAGGAGAGCATTGCTCATAAATAAAACCACATTTCAAGAGGAAGGATATATTGATGGACTCTATGGAGTCTTTTGTGCTATCGTTGATTCCGTTTTACTCACATTAATGGCAAAACCACTAGACGGAGGAAATATAGAGATTTATTTGAGCCTTGAAAAGATCATCGATCTTTACACACTTAATCTTGAAGAGATCAGTCAAGTGACCCTACCTATAGATGCTAATACAGGCGTTTTAGACATGGAAATACAATCTGGAAAAGTGGTAATAACACATTTGAGAGGTTCTTTAGTAGTAGATATAGATGATATTTTAAATCCCGTGGTAATTTACGATATTCCTCTCGATTCTAAGATCACCATAGAAAGTACACTGTATACTGAAGATTACCTTTTTAGGATGGATTATTGGGGGTATTTTTTTGCGTATCTTCTTGGTGAAAATGGAGAATATTCCCTCGTGTATAGTGAGCAAGAATATCTTTTTTCAAATTTTAGGAGAAATATGTATTTTCAAAGTCCTTTATTATATGTAAACACGGGACACAGCTTAACAATTTATGATGTTTCAGATAATTTTAAAGAAGTTGCTTCTTATGGACAAAGTGTTCGTCTGTCATCTTTTTTAACTGATAATAGCGATTTTTACTACACAATATTTGACCCTTTTGAAAACACCATGAGCATATATTCTTCTCTAAACAATTCTCTTTTCTGTGTTGTGAATTATGGAGAGCTTGAAGTAGCTATTAATAAGCATTTCCGAAGTTTTCATTTCAAAGATGATCATTTGTATGTAAAACTAGATACTGACCAATATACTGACCCCGATGAATATATTGAAATCTACTACATAGAAGGTCAACAAGCGTATTTGATATCTAGATTAAAGACTGATTGGGGACCTTTTTATATAATCGATGACAAAGTGTTTCTTATGACTCGTCAGGATGTGATGAATATCATTGTTTATGATATTATTGATTATAAATTAGTATATCAAGGAAGTTTTCCCGGAAGATTGATCTCACCCGCACCTAGTCTCCCTAAAAATGCTATCATTAGCTATAATAACGGTAGGATATATTTTAGAGACATCAGTGATTATACGAAAATATTGTTCGATACCCCTATTTCTTTAAATTACGGTCTTTACCCAATATTCTATTACATAGAAGGTGACTATATCTTGTTTATAGACGAATATGCTGCCCATACCATATATAAATATGATATAGACAACGGTATTTTTAGCTTTCGTCACGCTTTTCGACCAGAAAAAAGAGTAAACACGTTTAATAATATTTTAATAGATAATGCCGAAGAGTTATATATATCTACCTATTTTTCTTTTATAAATGATGAAGTTGTAAATATTGGAGAAAAACACGATAATGATATAGCGATTTTGGGAACATATTTTTTTCCTGAATCCAAAAAAATGGTGCAGAGAGCAGGATCAGGGGTGTTTGTGTATGATTTTGACTATAAATTGCCAGACCTCGACCCTGAAATAAAGCAACCCAAAACAAGATTGTTCTCAAATTATCCCAATCCTTTTAATCCAGAAACAAATATCAGCTTTGAAATAGCAAAAGACGGTCATGTGGCGATAGATATTTACAATATTAGAGGACAAAAAGTAAAATCATTGTTGAATGACAATTTTACATCAGGAGAGCATTTCACGGTTTGGAACGGAACAGATGACAACGGGCAAAAAATGGGAAGCGGAATATACCTGTATAGGATGGTGTCTGATGACGCCACGTTGATAAAAAAGATGGTGTTGTTAAAATAAATGTATAGGGAACGCATTTATTCATTCCTTATATATTCTTGATACATAATATGTTACGTAGCGGCGATCCAATTCCCCTCTTCGGAGGGGTGGCTACGACAATCAGCATCCTCGTAGCAGCGATTTCCAATCGAAAAACCCGCACCCAATCTAGCTTTCTGATACCTTCCCTGTACGGCTCCTGTACCGATTCCCAAAATAAGCAGGATAGAAGCGGGAAAAGCGCAAGGGGGGTACGACACTTTGTCGTTGATGTAGCGTTTCGACTAAACGCCACACGACTTCAGCGTGTGCAAGGTATATTCATTTTCGTGCGGTTATTTTTCATATTTTTTGATAATTTTTCGAGGCGAAAAGATAATGTTTTATATATTGCCCAAAAAAAAAGGATAATGTTCAAA
>Ga0099364_10000914_pt1 | contig 50139 bp, 50 predicted proteins | sample TergutTh196P3_FD_73070 | JGI IMG/M metagenome (GOLD analysis project Ga0099364, IMG submission 73070) | Microcerotermes parvus P3 segment gut microbial communities from Pointe-Noire, Republic of the Congo - Th196 P3 | ecosystem: Host-associated > Arthropoda: Insects > Digestive system > Gut ... | reverse complement strand
CTTGTTTATGTAAAAATCCTTTGGATAATTTGAAATACGGTCGAACTCTGCCAATGTCCCGTCCATATCCCAATAGATTGCGGTTTTGCCTTTCATTGCTAAAATTTTATTCAAAGTATCTGCATGTGTCATCTCAACTTACCTTTGTTTTATTCGAATATTAACATATAATTTATCAAAAAACATAAAAATAATGGAAATGGGCCTATTTGGATTCGGATCAATGTAAAATCACACGAACTGCGCGAAAGGCTCGGAAATACCGGCAATAGTCCGAAAGTTGGCGAAAAACTGCTATTTTTGAACAGCATACTTTCGAACTCGCAAAAACGTTGGATTTCTGCTGCACGCCCCATTTTCCGCCCTGCAAAAAACACCCCAGTGTCAATGTTGGTTGTCTTTTATTGACTATTTCAGAACACAAATTCCAGAGATCAAAGCTTACTTTGACGTTTTTCCAATAAACGAAAATTCCAGAATTTTGCGCACGGCTTAGACAATTTCAATTGTGACTTTGCCTTTTTTCAATCCATCACGAATTATCGGCATAAATTTATCCATGGTGGCGCGACTGGTGCCGATAAATCCTGCTTTGGTTCTGACACCCAACAATATGCACCCATCGGTATCTGCATGGGTGTTCCCGGAATGTATCAATATACCCTCAAACCCTGGCACATTCTGTAACCGTGGCAGTTCGATTTTGAACCTGGGCGACATATTGACTATGACACCATATTTTCCGACTGGTATTGCTGTTCGACCGGCAACCTTTTTTGCCTTTATCTGCTCCAACGTGTCGCCTTTGGCAAAACGGGTAACATCTTCCAATGTATCGCAAAATGGTTTACCATCGACAAACAGCTTGCCACCAGTAAAGTCGGTGCCAAATTCAGTGCGTTCCAGTTTTAATTTCATATCCGATCCTTTTTGTGTGTTAAAAAAACCGCCATACGGCGGCTTATTGGTTCATGTTATAGTTTCAATTTGCTGGATTATAATTAAATTTGGCATAACAATCTGTTACGTGGACAATATTATCATCCGCACACGTATCGGAACAGATCATTGAAATTTCTGCTTTTGTATAATTGCCCCCGGAATATATCTCTTCACAGGTCTTTTCTGCTGGCATTAGGATAAGAAAAACAACCATGAGTAATAAAATAACCCCGGCAATTATCCCAAAAATCTTAAAAAAGGTTTTCATTGTTATACTTCTTATCCCAATCTTGCAAAGACTTACTTTGATATTGTTTCAATGCCTCTGATAGTGCATTTTTTGTTTTATATTCTCTGCCCATTTTATACCCATCTAAATTGTTTTTCAAGTCTTTTTTGCTGTTTTCCCATCCTTTTCCAATCAATACATCCTTTCCCTCGTTCAGATATCCAAGTGCCAGCGCAAATCTCCCGGGCACTACACCTTTTTGTGATTGTTCAGCAACTGCTAATCTGTGAAAATATTCATCTGTTGGAATTCCTGCGGCACTGTAACCATGTGCAGCAAGCGAATTATTAACGCGCCGACTTTCGGTAAAACGGTCAATCATTCTGTCCGGAACGCGAACGGTGTCATAGGCACCCTGTAAAAGATCTGATAGAACACTCATTTATATCATTTTATTTTTTGAAATACTTCAACCAGATAAACACGGTGCCAGCAGTTACGATTCCTATCAGAACAATCCAGACAATCCACATACCGTTTTTGGTTATAGATTCCTGTTTGATTTCGGATGTTGGTTTTGCCGTCTGGTCGGTTTTATTTTCCGGCTTTGCCACAACCATGGCACCCCCATCGGCAACGATTACCTGTGAATTGTCGGTAATGTTATAGATAATTTGCGGTGTCTGCGCCATCTGGGTTGGCGTACACGCAACAATGCACGCGCCAATAGCGACAAATAAAATGGCAATCCAAAAGAATTGCCACCAGTTGATTTTTCTTGAACGTATGTACGGTGTTGTCATTATTTGAATCTCCCCGGCATGAATTCTGTTTCACGCCGACCGCACCATAGGCATACACGCCGTTGATGACGGTGACCGTTGTAATAATCCCATTTGTGTAATCCAAACCAACATTTGAATCCCAAATAACAAAGTATTTTGCGCATATTATCCTCCTATGATTGGTGCGGTTGCTTTGATTACTCCCGTGATTTGCATAATGTTCTGACCGGCCATAGCGGTTATAAACAGAATAAATCCAATAACGGCGGCGGCCTTGTACCATGGTGTAAACAATGATGCCAAAAGGTCGAATTTCGCCGCCTTGTCCTTGATAGGTTTTAATTCAATCACTGCTTTGTGCAGATCGTCTTTGCTGACCATTTTTTCCTTTATGATCGAAATTTCTTTATGCATATATTCGATATCCATTGTTGCCGCATCCTGCCATTTAGAAACCGGAATTTCTCTTTTTTTGTATTTATTTTTAAGTTTTATAAGTTCGCACATTTTGTATCCTTTATTAATCAGTAAATAATAATTGAATTATCGCGCAAAGCGCGACAAGGCGCAGGCAGGCATGACGGCTCTTTTAAAAGAGCCATTCAGGTTAAATTCTGTCTATGAATATATTGATTTGCGCTTATTTTATGTATCATAAATTTAATCTTTGAAGTGAAAAAAATAGCCCATCACTTACCGCCAGCTTTCCTTTCCGCTTGATTTTTGCTTCTTGACGTGTATAATTACGGGCGCATTGGTCTCATCGTCTAGCGGTTAGGACGCAAGATTCTCATTCTTGTAACACGGGTTCGATTCCCGTTGAGACTGCCATCAGTTTTGTGCACAAATGCTGAAAGAATATCTTGAGTTTTCTGGGGTGTCGTCTAACGGTAGGACAAGGGATTTTGGTTCCCTTTATCGCGGTTCGAATCCGTGCACCCCAACCAGATTAAACAAAGGTCGCCAAATGGCGGCTTTTTGCTTGGATTTCTAATGCTTTCAACGAGTTCGAAACTAAACTATTCAAAACTACAATTTTTGCATATGTTTCGAACAAATTCAATGCGGGGCTTGCAAATCCAACCTTTTTTATTGTTCGAATCTTGTTGTCTTGAAATAATCAATTTTTGCACTATCTTTGGACTGATAAATAAAATTAAAAGGGCTGAAGATGTTACATAGAGCAATATTTGATACATGTTTTAGGTGCGAACACGGCACAGGTTGTAATGAGAGACCTCAAATTGGAGTGCCTGTGCCACATAAAATACCAAAGACCAAAAGACAAAAATTATATAACCAACAGGTTGACTCATATAGTTACGAAGATTACACTTGTTCACAAGGATACAGAAGTATTGGTCTTTATCAAAATATGCAATATGAATTTCTGCTGGATATGGCATTAGAAGATTTATTAGATAGTAATTTTAGAGGTGCTTATTTTAATTTTGCTGCCGCTGAAGAACGATTTTATGAATTTGTAATCAAATTGATATGTAAGGACTATTCTGTATCATTGGATGAGTTTGAAAATACATGGAAGGTTCTTGGCAACTTAACTGAAAGACAATATGGCGCCTACTGTATGCTATACTTGAGCAAACTAGGAAAATCACCACCTAATAAGACCAAAATTAAACTTTGTAAAGAAAGCGTTGTTGACTTAAGAAATAAAGTTATACACCAAGGCTATAAGCCAACCGAAGAAGAAACAAAATTTTATGGTGAATACTTATTAAAAACCGTATTTGATACTTTGTCTGATTTAAAATTATCACTAAAAGAAGACACTATGAATCAGGTAGTTTTTGATAAATTGCAAAAACTTAGTGATGAGCTTCGAGAGAAACTGAATGCCGAAAAAGTGAATTTAAAAAATATAAGTTTCGTAACAATATGTGGGGGCAGTATTTGTTCCCAACTATTTGTAGCCAAGCCTGTCTACAAAAGTATAGGGTCATGCCTAGATTAAGATAATGGTCTTGCCCTGAACTCTTTCAAGAGTAGTTTATAAATATCGTCCTGTCTATGATTATATCGCCATACTGATTCGGCTATATGAACATCTAAATTATCCCATTTTACACCCCTAAATTTAGCCAATCTAACCTTCAGCCACCCCCAATAACCCTCTATGCGATTTGTTGTTATACAAACGCCATTTTCATAACGACTAAACTCCATGCTGCTATGATTAACACTGTGATGTTTATACCCAAGTTTTGACAAGCCTTTATACATTGCTGCACTGTCGGTATATATAGTTGCATCAAGTGCACAAACTTCAAAAATAATAGGGAATATGTGCTCTTTACGGCATTTTGGAACTATCTTTGCATAGACTCGACCGGCCGAGTCTATGCAGCCGAACACAACAATTTCTTCGTGTGGGAGTTTCCATTTTGGGAAGTATTCTTTGGTCTTAGTAAAATAGGTTTCATCCATCTGAACAAAGTCTGCGTTTCGCATTTTTTCTTGCTCTACCATGACAACCATTCGTTGCCTAATTCTGTTCACCCACAGGTTAACTGTGTTTCTGTTTAACTTGGCCAGAGAAGCAATTTGCAATGCGGTAAAATCATTGCAAAACATTCTTAACAATTGCCTGAACTTACACTTCGAAAAGTGCGTTCCGTTTGCGTACTTGTTTTTCATAGATAAATCATACCCTTATGGGCAAATTTATCTATCTAATCTAGGCATGACCCAAAGTATAGACGAATTATTATCGCAGATGAAAGAATTGCGTGAACGTTTTAAGTCTCATCATAATTTACAATAATTGACTTCAACTTATGAATTTTCTTTACCAAAGTTATGAACTCGTCCCAATTATCTGTTCGAAACTTGCTAGTTATCTCCGACCAAAATAAACAATCATTTGATTTGACCATTGAATCAAAGGGTTTTTTTAAGGGAAATCCAAGGCTTTTACCCTGTAATTCAAGAGTTCTAAAATAATAATCCAATTATCTCTCTTTTGATACGTGGATTCGAACTTTTGAATAAAAAGTCAGCATTTACATCCACTTGTTTTATATTTACAATCGGGCTGGTGCACTTCAAATCATAATCCACATGCACAGGAGTGGCAGTTGGGGGGATTTTATTCTTTTTTAGGAAGATATTGAATCATTTGATTCGCAAATTCGACACATATCGAATTTAGCAGGTTGGAATTCTTGGGGTCATTGCAAAAATCATCGCCAAGAAATCGCATAAAATCATACATTATTTGCAAATTCAGTATGCGGAATTCATCGAAAGAAAGGTGTGCAGATAATGGTTTGGTATAACCTAGAAGGAAATGGAATACATGATTGTCAAACAAGAAGCATAAATCGGGATTTATAGATTCCAACCGTTCTTTTATATCATATTCTGATAATAGTTCAGGTTTTTTGAATAGTGATTCGAAAAAGCTTAATAAAGACATCACGGGTTACTTTGGTCTTTGTGGGGTGCGGTATATCAGAAAGCTAAAGTCGTCGATGGCAATTTTACTAGGCAGACTGTGGCTTTGCAAGCGATAGGTTTCATTCGAAAAAATCTTTATATAGCGTATATGTAGTTTTTTATTTAGACTTTCTTCGCGCTATATACGATTTTTTCGGGGTTTATCCTTGCGATTATCAAAGATATTCCAAAGCTTTTTATGCCACTTATACGAACGTCAAAATACATTTCAAGGTTCGGGCGGGCGGGCGGGCGTTTAAGAAGACCTAAATAAAATTCGCAACACTGTTGTGAGAAATAGCGATCCTTTACTTTCTCTGAAAGAAAGTCCAAGATAATACCCTAACCCGAACTTTCTGCCCTAGAAAGTTTGAAATAAGCCCCCAAGTCAAACTTTCTTATGGTAGTGAAAAGACAAAAACTAGCGATTAAAACGTTTTATATATAGTAAAAACGACGGATTTTAGTGTTTTATATAAGGTAAGACAGTTTATCTACTAGAACTATCAAATAAACTATCAAAAAGAACTAGCGTTTATCAGATTTAAGTTGTATATTGCCTATATCAAAGAAAGGAACTTATGATGAAGGATTTTGCTGAATATAAAAAGCTTGGCGAGCCCGATAAACTAGCCAAAAGTGAGATATGGCAGGCCGCCATTGGACTTCAACAAGTCGACGGTTTAACGCCTTCTGAATACCTTATCAAAACCGCAAAGAGAAATATCGAAGGCGAGCTTTCTTTTTACCAAGTAAAAGACAGCATAAATTCTTACTATGAATCCATTCCCGAAAGTGAATCCTGCGACCGTATCGAAGAAGCCGATAAGGTATCCGCGCGTATCGCCGAAATTCTTTCCGAACAAACTTTTACTTTCAGTCCGGCGGAATATATCGCAATTCACGGACGCTTATTCGCGGGTATTTTGGACGATAAAATCGCGGGCAAAGTTCGCGACTATAATATCAAAAAAGACGAATGGGTGTTGAACGGCGATATCGTACTGTATGGAAGCGCGGATACTATTTTGCCAACTATGGATTATGATTTCGACCGCGAAAAGGCTTTTAAATATAAGGGTTTGAACCAACAGGAAATCGTTGATAATATCATAAAGTTTATTTCAAGTGTTTGGCAAATCCATCCTTTCGCCGAGGGTAATACTCGCGTGACGGCGGTATTCGCCATCAAGTATTTGCGAACGCTGGGCTTTAACGTCGACAACGAACAATTTGCACAACATTCGCTTTATTTCCGTAATGCGCTGGTTCGGGCAAATTATAACAACGTATCGATTGATGTTTATGCGACGATGGAATATATCGACAAGTTCTTTGATAATTTATTATTCGGCGGAAAACATATTTTGCGTAATCGTGATTTACAAGTCGGGACAAAGAAAGCCGCCACGACCACACCGAAAAAGAAAACCGAAAAAACACGCGACAGAGTTTTAGAATTGATTGCGAAATGCCCCGATATTTCCGTTGCGGAAATGGGTAAAAAGATGGGACTTTCCGCCGCTGGCGCAAGATGGAACATAGAACAATTAAAATCCGAAGGGGTTATCCGCCGCGTCGGCGCGCGCAAACTGGGTCGTTGGGAAATTATTAAAAAGTAAGGAAACAAAAGTATGACGAAAGCTGAAAAAACAAACCGACCGGCACCTGAAACAAATGGTTAAATCGTTAAAAGACTTAGGTTTGTATCCCGACTATGTGGAATCTTTTGATAATCAGGAAAGCCCCAAAAGTGATTTAGCGGCTGTTAATTATGCGATTGATAAGAAATATATTAAAAGTGATTATGAGCGTCCGGGAAATTTACGCTGTGCCTTGCAAAAGTTGCGTGTTGATGCTATGATAATAGATAGATAGATAGATACGGGGCAAACGAATTGAGCCGATTGTTCCCGAAAGTTCGTAAGGAACGGATTTATGAGGTATACAAAAACACCATCGGCGAAAAATACGCGCGCCGTGCCACAAACGCGGCGGGACAATCCGACAAAGTACTTCGGGCAAATAGTGATTTCGCCACCCCCACTGATATTGACCCGGCAATATTGTCAGCCGCAAGGGAGCAATTGTCTGAAAACCTTAGTCCTGCCGATGGAATACAAAATAATTCTATAAATTATCAAAACGATTCTGACCGCATACGCGGGTATTTGGATTGGAATAATCTGGGCGCACAATTGGTTCGGATTTAATAGAGCCGGAAAGTACGATTGGTCAGATTGGTGTGGGTGTGTTGGGCGGTGGAGTCGGTGGCGTGGCCGGTGGGGGTGCACGGGCAGGACTTCATGCCGGAACAGTGAGAACACGCGCACGCAATATAAATAATTCCGTTATAGATTCCGCCAGAAAAAACATTACAGATGCTGCCACACGCGGTGGATTTGATAATGATATATACCTGGGGCGCATCACACCAAAACTGTTAAAAGACACAAACAATCTGCGTGATTTAGAGGGTGTCGTAAGATTGGATGGGAATCAAATATATTTACCACAACAAGTCGGAAATCATTTGTTGCAAAGTCGCGGCGTGGGTCAACCGGGGGGATACACACCGCAACAGTTATCTGATACTTTGATATCAAGTATATTTATCAGCATCTAGAACTAGGTATCCAGAAATACAAGCATTGCTGAACTCTGAAACACAACCGGGGAATGTATCATATATAGGCAGACACACAGGTGATGGCAGGACTATCGTAAAAGGTGGCCACCAGTTGGATACCAGAAATATGGGAAGATATGTTGATGCAGATGGCTCCTCTGGGGACTTAATGCCTTATCCGACAAACGCGGAATCGCCAAATGCAATTACTGCACGTCCCCAGAGTGTTAGTCCCATTATATCCCCATCCGCGCCAGAAGTCAAGCGGCCGTTGTTGCAATCAATGTTTAACAAAGGTAATGATGTTGCAGATATGGCATTGGTTGGTAGGCATCGCGATACAGGACAGCCGTTTATAAAAACTGGTTATCAAATAGATAACCAGAGAATTCTAACAGAATTTGATGTCATGGATGGTCGCCGAACCCCATCATCCGCTCCACTTGATGATCAAGTGTCTGGCAGTCGACTTTCTGCTCGTCAGGACATTGGCATTATATCCCCATCCGCGCCAGAAGTCAAGCGGCCGTATATAAGAACAGATGAGTTGAGAAGATATCCAGATATAAATGGTAGGTCATCATTAGGGAATTTAACGATGTCCAATTTTCCAGGGGGAAATGCAATTCCCGCAACCCCAAGCATAAGCATTGTAGACCAGGCAAAATCAAAAGTCAAGCGGCCGTTGTTGCACCGTTTATTCGGATCGCCAGAAGAACGAGCACTTCGTGACATACAAGGCCAAGTTGGAACGGAACAATTTCAACGTTCTTTGGATGACGCGCTGGGTGGGAAAAATAAGCGCGGGCAAGACCTTATAATTTATGTAAAAAATATGTCCAACGGGTCATCAGTATTTGTCGAAGAAGTGAGAACCGGAAAACAAACATTATCGGCGGTGACTCTATACAAACATCAAACCGGCGTAAACTCTGACAATTTTCGGGCAATAATTGCTCCGAACGTCCTGAGCGATACCGGTTCGAATGTCAGCATTATAAAAAATTCAATCAACGACATCAAGAGATTTTATGGCAATTAAGCAGACCGTAGAGTAAATAGTTTATAAACTTGTAAGTAAATTAACTGTAAGGGATTTGGGGGTAAATCCTTAAATCCGCCCTATTATCAATTGTATTTACGATAGCACAGGTATTTCAGATATTCAAATATAAAATTGCGCTGATTAGCACGATTTTTTGATTCAGGTGTCTTTTATATTGTATTGTTTGCCGGTGTCTACAGTAACATCATACTGCTCTTTAACCGATGGGTCGTGTTCCGACAAATTTGTTTTGCAAACAAGCCGAACCGTTTCTGCAGACAACGAACCGGCAAACAAGGTAATCATTGGTAAAATTAAAAATAATATTTTATAAGAAATGACATGCCGAGTTTTCCGAATTTGGATAAGAAACTTGTCGCATTTGCATCAATGCTTAAAGACATCTTTTCCCCGAACATTATTTCGGTTCCCATTCCGAAATATGGTGTCGTTGCATTTATTATATCTGTAATTCCGTCGATTTCAAAATCACGTGATGAATATGTGACTGTCATTTCCCGACGAGATAGCCCCAAATCCACGAACCAATATGAATTCGTAAAACTGTTTATCAAATCCTCTACTTCGTTCAGGTCAATATTGCCGATTCTTACGTTCTTTCCGGCCTTAATATCTTTAAGTAATTGCTTGATTTCATCCTTTTGCCGCTGGATTGTTTCAAGGTTTACCGCCCCAATCCGCGCATTTGTGATGGTATCAAAAAACTCGACTATCTCGGTGTCCAATTCTCCCTTGTGCACCAGACCCATGGATTCCAGTTTTTCCCACATTTGGGTCAGCCAGTCTTTCATTTCATCAAAATACTTGCGGAATCCACGCGGGCTTTCATCCGTTTTGATATAGGTCAGGAATTTACGCGCCAAATCCTCTTGTATCCTGGTCAAGCGCATCAGCGCGGCCGGGTCGGATACATTGTAATAATCCATGATTGCTTTCAGATTTTCGGTCTTGCCGGTCTGAATTGCCATGTTGGTATAATTGATTGTGAAAAAGTGCGCCAATTCATGCACGACAGTATCGCGGTCACCGGATTTCAGAATCGCCAGCAGTTGTTGGCCCAAATTCGTCCAGTCTAAATACCCGCGGACGCGCTGTTCGTTTTGATAAAATCTCTTGACAATATCGCCCTTTTCCAGTATGCTACCGGTAATCCCCTGTGATAGATAGGCATTAGGTCCAGTCAGCAGGGATTCTTTATTTTTCACATATTTGACTTTATTTACATCCAGCGCACGGCGTATCATCCCGTCCAAATTATCTTTTCCATAAAAACTCGGAATGAAATGATACCCACCATCCCTATTACTGGGCGACAGCGCAGCGACCATTGTATCGCCATTCGCATCTTTCGCATTCAGCACCACGACATACCTACCGGGTGTCGACATGGATTCCATTACCATTATCGGATCCGCCATCAGTTCCGGCAGGCGTTGAGCAACATCCATCGACACTTTGTGCTTTTCAATCGTATCTTTCAGAATCGTTTTTTTATCCGTTTTGACCGGCGCGTCTTTTATGCCGATTTCCTGGTACATTTCCGGCAGACGCTGGAAAACGCGAATTTTGACATCTTTGCCCGGTTCCGAGTAGATTGCCTCGTCCAAATCGCGGGCAAAAGTTTTCAATTCATGCTCTGTCGGTGCAAAATTATTCTCTGCCCATTGATAATAAATGTTCGGATTTTTCGGATCGAACGCCCCGCGGTTGTCAACAGACTTGATTTGATTGGGCTCAAAGGCAACATAATGCCCATAATTTATAATACCATCAAAACCTTTGGATTTTACCAAATCTTGAAATTCTTGCGGATTCATGTCCATCATTTCCGCACGTACCATACCCAACACAGTTTCATAATCCACTTTTGAGAAATCCAACGGATTCTGCAAGGACAGATATACAGGCATTACATTTTGCCCAAATCCGCCACCACTTTCATTTGAATCAGTAAAATAAAATCCTTTGCCAGTGACACCAACCTTGAAAAACTTATCGTCAAAAGTATCAAATGTCGCATCCGTTCCATGATAAACAATCATCGGTTTTCCGGTTTCATCCACAACCTTGCTGTCGCCAAACCAATTCTTAAATTCCGCCGTGTCGGTTGCGGGCGCGCGCTGAAACAAAACCTTGCCGTCGGCGGCAACCAATTCGCCGTTATTATTCAACCTCGGCTCCATTTCTTTCTGATTTTGTAATTGATTTATTTCCTTGGTTTTATCCATAATTTTGTTTAGGGAATCGTCCATTGATTCATTCGTCAGAAGTTTGGCTGCCCATTGTCTTATAGGCGATGTTTTTTCAAAAAACGGCTTATCTTTTGTTCCAGCTAATGTATGCAGCTCGTCATATATCGCATCTCGAGCATCACCTTTATCAAAGCCTACAGGTATAGTTGATTCATCAATTAAACTTTCTGCCACGTGCTCTGCTATTTTTAAATCGACATTTCTCAAGTTTGCAAGCCTCGTAATTTTTTCCGATGTATTTTCTGTCAGCGCGGCGGATTCATTATTGAATGCCAATCCGGTATTTTCTAAAACTTCACGTTGCGGGATTCCAAATTCCCGCGCCATGCCATCCGCCCAATCTTGCGCCAAATCTGCCGTAAAGTTCGCGGTTGTTTCATCGATACCACCGGCCAGCGCACGGGATTTTACTTCATCACGAATATCAATTTCCGCGCGCACTGCATCAATTTTATCTTTGGCAACCGTGGTCATAACATCAAATGCCTTACCAAAATCGCCATCGGGATACTGGTCGTCGCGCGTCTGTTCTTGAATCACTGAATTGAATTCTTGAACGACATTTTTTTTATTGAATTGTTCAGCAACCTTATCAATCAATTGCTCGGCTTGTGCCTTTGGTACACCACGGTCTGTCAATTCTTTTACATATCGCGCCCGCATTGTCGGATTCAACGATGCGCCACCGGCAACCGAACCCGCACCGGCACCGGTAATACCACCCAGCAATCCGGCATAGCCCGCATCTATCAAGATCTCGCCAACAGATTTGCCGCGTACCTTATTCATAATAAGGTCTTCGGTCAGGTTTTGTGTGAATTCCTCGCTGGCCTCGGTGATGAAACCAATCATCACACGTTGCAGGATTTTCTTTCCGGCGGAATCAAACATCAAACCAATCCCGATGCGTTCCAACACAGCCTCGGTCATGCCGGTTGCAATCGCACGATGGTACGCCTCGGTTGGGTCAATACCTGCTTCTATCAGTTCGCGGTAATTGTTTCCGCTGGTATTCAATCCTTGTCCAACCGCCGCCGCTGTTGCGCCGTACGGACCCGCGACAACCGATGCGCCAACGAATACCGCTAAACTGCCGACCGCACCGCCCAAATCGCCCATAAATGTTCCGCGATTCATCCCCAGTTTTGATTCGATATACGCATTATGCTTATCGATTTGCTTGAACAATTCATTTTGCGATGCGGCCAGGTTCTTTTCTTGCGCGGCAAAGAATTCAACCTTTGCCCGGCTCAGCAATAAATCCTGCCGCTGATTTTCAATATCGCTCAATTCATCTTGCGCTTTTTGTAACCGTTCATATTCTTTCGGATCGGTTTCTTTCAGAATTTCCATCTTGCGGGATAAAAACTCGGTACGCGCCGCATCTGACAAGGGCACAAACCGCCAGTCTTTTTTACCCTTTGTTTCGGGCATAATTCCATTATGGTCTTTTTTCGCAATTTCAATACGCGCATCACGCACCGCCGCACTATCAATCGCATTGACAGTATCGTTCATAATAATCCCGCCGACTTCACCGGCACGAATATCCAGCGCGTTCATAGATAAAATATCATCATCCGACAGGCCGGGATATTTTTCCCGCGCCGCGCCAATCATTGCATTTGTGCCCGCGCGGATACCGCGCTTTTCTGCCTCTGCCACTTTGCGCGTCATAGTCAAATCAGTGTTTTGTGGTAAATTATAGCCCCAAGACCAAAGCCCACGCGCGGCCTCGCGCAGAAGATTATTCAATCCGGTGTTGTTCGGGTCAATCGGTTGCGCCGCAAAATATCCGCGTTTCATCGCCTGATAAGGATTTGTTGCTATATCCGCACGATTGCGCGCGCAACATCCAGCTCAATTCCGTCTTCCGGTCGGCGCTGTTTGCGGGTCTCAGCCTTTGATGTCATTGCGGTCTGGTGTCATTGCGAGTCGCGCCGTCAGGCGGACGAAGCAATCTTTTTCAACAAGGGGGAGTGTAAAAATTCCATTGTCTGGAACGATTGCTTCGTCCGTCACCGCAAGCGGTGCCGCGACTCGCAATGACACGAAATATTTGAAAAAATTGCTTCGCGGTCTTTGACCACTCGCAATGACACTAATGCGGTGACGCGACTCGCAATGACACGAAATGTTACAAATGTGAAGCAAATTTCACTTTATGCATCGTACTTAAAATCGTGCGCGCAATCCGCCGGCAACAAACGGCTGACTGTTCTCTGCCGATGAAACAAGTCCCCCCGAAGCCCAAGCATCAAAATGCCTATCAAATTTGTACCGCAAAGAAAATATTCCGGTATGGGTCGTAATGGAAGAATCATGCCACACACCAACTTCTGACAATATATACGATACCGACGCGCTGAATCTTAAAAAATCATAACTAAGCCCGGTTCCAGCCTGTAATCCATCCGATGCAGAGCCGATATGATTATAATCGTAAATTCCGCGCGCGGTCAAACCCCAGTTCCAGCTGTTGTACTGTATATTCAATCCAACAGCAATTTGAGAGCGCGAATCAGCAGTAACCCGCGGAGCATATATATCTGCCGCAAGGCCGCGCGGTTCGTCTATATACGATGCGCCAAAGCTTGCCGCTAGTTTTGTCTTGCCATACGGCCGACGGTATTTTATGCCTATATCAGTTGCAGTATTAAAACGCGGATCCCACGGAACAACAGACATGCCAAGCTGAAATGGTTTTGTCGGAACCGACACAACATTCGCGCGCAGACTGTACCGCCCCCCATCTATTACCGGATTGGATATTATCGGATTGCCATTATCCGTAATTTTATAAGCGATGGAATATTCGTTAACCCGTAAAGCACCGACATCGGGTAATCCCAGCCCCAGCTTTGCGGCAATAGAATTAGTCACGCCCAGTTCCATACGTCCCATCGGACTTTCGACCAAGAAAAATGCATCGCGCGCAAAATGACCGGTGGATGTTGCAAGTTCATCTATTGAATACACAACACCAGATGTCCAGCCAGGTTGTACCGCGTAATTAGCCTGGCCCCGCAGACGAAAGTCAGAAATAATTGTTTCAGGATATGCGGCACCAACCATTCCTTCGCCCGAAAAACGCAACCCGAACCCATGTCTGTTGTATTCATACGCATCAGCATCATGTGCAGACGAAAACACACAGAGAACGGGGAATAAAATTCTGAATATTTTTTTCATGAAAATGATTATAAACAAAAAGCACCAACTGGCAAGCGATTTCCGGATTCGGAATCAAAACATCTATTGCGCGTCCGCAAGTATTGCAATTCGCAGTTTTGCGAACGCCCTTTCTTCTATCTGTCGTACCCGTTCACGCGATATGCCATATTTTTCAGACAACTGTTCCAATGTAAGAACAGGATCCGAAAGTCGCCGTGCTATCAATATCTCGCGATCACGGGTCGGCAAATCGGCAATATGCTTTTTCAACAATTCATGTCCAAAGCGACGGAACTGCATTGCTTCAAGCTTATCTTCAATTGATTCCGAATCGTCTGCAAGGTTGGAAAGCATATCTACCGCATCGGATTCGTCCCGCACCGGTCGATTCAAAGAAAGATCCCGTGCGGACATCCGACCAGACATTCTGACCACATCTGATTCTGGAACATCCAGATATTCCGCTATTTGTTGCGTTTGTTCCACTGTCAGGTTGTTGTCCATTATACCCAGTGCCCTTTTCGCCCGCGAAAGGTTAAAAAATACCCTCTTTTGGTTGGCGGAACTGCCAATACGAACCATGGACCAATTATTCAGTATTGTTTCGTAAATTTCAGCTTTTATCCAAAACATGGCGTATGTTGAAAACCGAAATCCCTTTTCAGGGTCAAATTTCTGCAATGCTTGCATAAGCCCCAGATTTCCACTGGCAATCAAATCGCTGATCGGAATGCCATAGTTTTTAAAGTCATACGCAACAGACACAACCATGCGCAAATGACTGGTGATCAGTTTTTCAGCAGCAAATTTGTCTTGTCCTTTTTGCCAAGCAACCGCGTAATCATACTCTTCTTCTGCCGACAACAGGGGAAAGCTTTGTACAGATCGGATATATCTTTCCAAGCTGGATTCGTCAGAAATAACCGGCAAGGATCGGGAACCGGGAACCGAAGATACGGCAACAGGCAGGGATTCGTTCCCCTTTGCATTTTTTATTTTTTCCTGTTTCGATTGCTTTTTCATGTCATACAATATAGTGCAAATTAAAAATATTGCAAATAGGATATAAATAATAGTATATTTATACCCAAGAATCAATGAATCCCGAACACATAACACCCAGAGGAAACAATGTTTAATTTTTTGAAATCAAAGACACCGCAAAAAACCCCCGCAGATCATGCCGAAGATGCCCTTTACCGTGAAGTAAATGAAGAAATTCGCGCACAACAGGCATACGACTTTGTACGAAAACACGCACGCATACTTATCGCCATCGCGGCAACGGCCATGATTATTGTAATTAGCGTCCAGCTGGTAAAGCGTTATAATGCAAAAACTCTTTTGGAATCCGCAGCAGCATACGAATCAGCGGTTATAATGATGGAATCTGGCAACCCCCGCGCAGCAGCCGAAGCACTATCACGCACAGCATCAAGATCAAGCGGTGGAATGGCGGATCTTTCGCTGTTTTCCGCGGCCAAAATCGACCTGCAAACTGGTGACACTATGGGCGGCATAGCCAAATTAGAAAAGTTGGCGAAAGACGGCTCTACACGGGATTTTCGCGACATTGCCACACTGAACCTTGCGACATTGAAAGCCGGCGATATGACCCCGAAAGAATTTGAACAATTCACGGCCTCGCTGCAAACCAAACGATCGCCATTCTATTATACAGGTCTGTTATTGGTGGCACAAAAATACATAGCGGCAGACGATACAGAAACCGCACGCATTTGGCTTGATAGGATAACATCGGATCGGGACGCACCTATTGGTATAGCAGCCCAAGCAGAAATGTTGAAATGATTCAGATATGAAAAATCCATTATTTATTATCTTATTATCTGCTTTGCTTTATTCTTGTTCTAAAACAGACCCCATTTTGCCGGGCGAACGACATTCCATCTTTAATATTGGCGGGGTTACGATTCTTAACCAACCGGCACCGGAAACCGAAAAGATTTATCGCGAAGCGACCGCAACAGATTGGATATTCGAACAGAATCAGGATAACACCATCTGGAAAGTACAAAACGGAAATAGGGAAAGGGTATTTTCTGGCCTGGCCACCCCCGCAAGTGTAAGCGGCAAACGCACGCCCGTATGGGATAAAAAATACGTTTATGCGGGGCTTTCAACCGGCGAAGTCATAAAGATAAACCAAGCAACCCGAAATCTTGAATGGCTGGCCGATGTTTATAGATCAAGCGCGATGACCGGCGGGGCACCGATATTAGATATTGTCGCGCCCGTCATAGTTCATGGTGATGCAGTATATGTTGGCGGGCTGGGCGGAGAATTTTGTCGTCTGCATGACCGGGACGGTCGTAAAGTATGGTGCGTCAATATAAGCACAGGCGTTCCATTTCTGGTCACCAGCAGGGTTTCATTTGTCGTAGCGACCGATAATCATCTGTATGCAATAGACAATAAAAACGGCGATATTTACTGGCAAGCAGAGATACGAAAACAGGCCGCACCAGAAATGGAAGAAAATAAAATCAAAGTTGCCCGCGAAAAATTTGATGCGATAAGCGGGGAAAATAGTCGTTAGTATCACCCCATATTGTCATTCTGGCAAAGGCCAGGGTTTGGGATTTCAACTGAATGAATAATGAATAGTGAATAATGTATGTATCGTGCGCTTTGCGCACGATGCCTTATCGTACAATGGATGCCTGCGCCTTGTCGCGCCGTAGCGATAGCGAAGGCGGAAGGCATGACGGCTCTTTTAAAAGAGCCGTTTATGTTATGAATCCGTCCACGAAATTACTGACTTTTACAGGCACTTTGTGTCATTGCGAGCCACGCCGTCAGGCGGACGAAGCAATCTTTTATAACATTTTGTGTCATTGCGAGTGGTCAAAGACCACGAAGCAATCTTTTCCAACAGGGGAAGTATAATAATTCCATTGCCTGGAAAAGATTGCTTCGTCCGTCACCGCAAGCGGTGCCGCGACTCGCAATGACATCATCTCTCAATTCCGCTCACTTTACATGACTAAATACAAATTGACCTTTGTCATGGGGTATGGTATAATATAAATATACCCAAAGGAGAGAGTATCATGAATACATTTAACAAAACTATAAAGATAACAAGCATCCTTGCTGTATTAACGATAATCCCATTACATGATTCTATTGCCGCCGTTGCGTGTATGGCAAGACCCATAAGTCCGACGAGTTGCAACAGTGTCGGTCAGTGTCCTGCTGGTGGCACTATTGGTGACCCTTGGAATCAAGATTGTAACAACCTATCCCTTGGGGATTGGAGAGTATCAAGTTGTACTGGAAGTAATGTATCAGAGTTCAGTGGCACAAGCCTGTGTTCGAGCACTAATGGCGGGGATATGGGCAACTTTGGCAATCCTATTGCAGATGATGGCAGTAACTGTTGGTGTAAGATAACCAGCATTCCCGGGTTTAGTGTCGCTTCGTCGGCTTGGGTTTTCTTGTTAGTTCTCGGCAGTCAGTCCAGTTGCGCGAATAACTGCGCGGGCGATTGTGCAGCCCACGCCCTGCTCAATCCCGTCTTACGGTCGCCGCTGTTTGCGGCTCTCGGCCTTTGATGTTATGGCGGTCTGGTGTCATTCTGGTCTGGTGTCATTGCGAGTCACGCCGTCAGGCGGACGAAGCAATCTTTTCAGGCAAGGGAATTATTATACTTCCCTGCTTGAAAAAGATTGCTTCGTCCGTCACCGCAAGCGGTGCCGCGACTCGCAATGACACGGAATGTTATAAAAGATTGCTTCGTGGTCTTTGACCACTCGCAATGACACAAAATATTTGAAAAAATTGCTTCGCGGTCTTCGACCACTCGCAATGATACGAAATGTTATATTGTTTCTATATTATTGTCACTCTGGCGCAGGCATGACGATCTCCGTATTTCGACTGTAAAAAATGCCGCTTTCGCGGCATTTTTTTATAATCCCAGTATCAAAGATTGAAGCCTGTTCGCCGTATCATTGTCACCAAGCGTTGCGGCCAAACTATGCGCGGCCTCTAAATCAGTCCTGGCAGCATTCATATCGCCCATTTTTACGTTAAGTGCGGCGGATTTTTCAAAATAAGACATCGCGGCGCGGGACATTTTTTCGCGTTCTTCCGATGTATCCACAAGATGTATCTGTTCAGAAATTAACGATATTGCAGACAGATAATCGGATGCCGCATGCCTAAATTCGGAAAGCATTGTCCATGCTTCTGCCCGACCGGCATAGTCATCGGGATTCTGCCGATTTGCACTGGCGTTTATAGCGGCCGTGTAATCGTTTACCGCAGAATTGAACTGTCTTGCCCAAAGCAACAACTGTGCACGCTTTGCATAAATATCATGATTGCTAAGAATCTCGCTTGGCCGATTTGCATTGGCTTCCAATGCGGAATTTAAATCTTCCAATGCTTTTTCCAGATTTTCCAACCGCATATTCAACATTGCGCGATCATAATATGCAATAGAATTACTGGAATCAAGTTCTATGGCTTTGTTCAAATCAAACATGGCGCGGGTATAGTCGGCCACTTGCATATAGGATTCGCCCCTGTATACATATACATCCGCTATTTTTGGATTGGCCTCTATCGCGACGGTCAGATCCAAAATCGCACCGGTTGCATTTCCATCCAAAAGCTTTCTCTTGCCGGCAGAAGCATATTCAGTAAACAGATCTGCACGTTGGCTTTCAGACATTCCAGATACGTTAATCAAAGCGGCCTCTGCAACAACTGAATCTGATTTCCGATTCGGATTTAGTATCGAATAGCTGCGTCCCATGATATAACATGTAGCGGACACGAAAAACAGTATGATAATCCAATAAACATAAAGTGCGAAGCGGCTGTTATCCGAAGCAGCGGGTGCAGACTGGACGGCACCAGATACCGGTTTTGCCGATGCTTTATCTTTGGATTTGCGTGTCATGGATTTCGTAAAGACATGCGCGACCGCGGCAATTCGTCCATGTTGATTCTTGGCAACCGCCGGTTTTACGGTATGTTGCTTTTTTGCAGTTGTCTTTTTTGCGTGTTTTTTTGAAGGCATCTCTCTATCCCCCCTTTCTCTGTAACAGAATTGTAAAGAAATTTAAGCCACAGGTCAAGCAAGAATTCGTTTTATCTCTGCTTTACTTAATTCCCGAAACTTTCCCACAGGCAAATCACCAAGCATAACAATCCCATACGATACGCGATGCAGTTTCGAAACAGAAAGTCCTATGTGGGCAAAGGCAATTCTTATTTCGTTTTTCTTTCCTTCGCGCAAACTTATTTTCACCGACAACGGATATCTGGTTAATAATTCTATTTCCATGGGCGCATATCTGATACCGTCAATCACAATTCCATTCCGCAAAGGGTCGAAAATAGAATCGTCCGACGACAAAGGCGACAAAAATTCGCGAAGCCGACCAGACCCGCCCCTTATTTTTGCGGTCGCCGGATCCGGCCGCAGCTTTGCCATATATGTTCTGATTATTTTGGATTCTGGAAGCGTAAGCTTGCGAGCCATATCCCCATCATCGGTCAATAACAAAAGTCCGGTCGTCTTATAGTCCAAACGCCCGACATATTTAAACCCATGCAATTGTTCTGGCAGATAATCGTAAATTGTCTTGCGCCCATCGGGATCGCGCGCGCTGGTAACAGTGTTTGTTGGTTTGTTGAAAGCAAAAATTCGCGTTCCGGTGCGAATTCGGACAGGCATATCTTTGACCCTGACCTTATCTTCCGACCCTATGAAAAAAACCGGGGTATCGACACGATTACCATTCACAAAAACCACGCCTGATTCTATAAGTCGCTCTGCTTCGCGCCGACTTGCGATACCGGAATCTGCAATAAACTTTGCAAGGCGCGTTTTCATAAACCCTAACTTGCTGTTACCGGATGCTTTGCCATAACTGTAATTTCCCGCGTTGTCTTCGTTTTTGCGTCGTACACACGCGGATTTCCGTGATACCCCATGGCAGCATGATGCGCGGGAACAATGTATTCCGGCAAAGGCAATGCCGGTGGAATGGATTTTTTTGCAATATGTTTCGGATTTTCATACCAATAAGGGGCATCGGCCTTTATGGGGCGGTTTGCAAATCCCTGCATGATTACCAATATATTTTCACGCGACAACTTCATTATATCCATGGGTGTGAATAAGGGCTCGGCACCTTTTTTATCTTCAGTTCCGAATTCGTCACCTGTTTTGTCGTCCTTTTTCAAATCTATTTTCATTTTTTCGCCCATCATCTCGCTGAACTTTTTTGCCGTTTCCATGTCATTCTGGCGGAAAACTATTTTAGCAGCGGTAGTAGACATAATAGTCGCCGCCGCATCGGCACCATATTTTTCTGAAATCTGGTGAATATCCTGGCCTATGATAAGGTACGACACAAACTGTCCGCGACCCAAATCGGGTCCTTGGATTACGGCCTGCATCTTTTGCATTTTCGGCATTTCGTCCAGAACAAATAATACAGGGGTCGGCCCAAGTCTTTGCCCCGCATGCAGGGCATCAGGCTTGTTAGTCAGAAGAAATTGCGACATCAATTCGACAAATATCGCGGTAATGGGATTCAAAGCATCGGCATCGACAAGATTAATAGAAAGATACACTGTAACGGGTTCCCATTTTCCGGTCTTTGGATTTTTTATTCCCCGCAGATCTGAAAAGTGAAAATCAGAATGACTGGTACGGTTGCGCACCGCGGCATTCCGAAATATGCCAAGTCCGGCCATAACTGTTGACAGGATGGATCCACGCTCTTTATCCGGGGTATTCGCAAGCTGTGTCAATTCCAAAATCGAACGATGGGCATATCCGTACTGGCGGGATTCTTCGACAGCATTAAGGAAAAGATCTTTCATCGGGTCGGCCATCATTACCATCTGATCGCCCTGTTTGCGTCTATTTTCAAGATCTTCCGCGATGCGTATCTGGCTGGTGTTAAGCCAGTCCAAAATCATGGATAACGATGCTTCTTTGCCAACCCATACGGGGGGAATCATCGACCATGTTCCGACATGGACATAATTCATCGCAGACAGCTGACCCGATTGAAGCGCGTGGCGCGCAGCCTCTGCATTCGGATCCTGCATCATAGTATAATAAGATGCCAATAATGCCGCGTCATCCGCATCAAAAGTACCGCTATCAAGGCGTGATTTAAAGTAATCGTTCGCACGGGCACGCTCTACCTTTGATACTATGAACTGGATAAGTCCGGACAAAGCGGCGCGACCCGACAGTGTCCAGTGAGGATCGGCGGTGGACGATGCCTTGTCCGCAATAAGCGTTGTGCAAATAGAGTCTACATAAAGGTCACGTTTTTCCTGTAAAAACGGCACATGTTCGGGCGACAAAGGATTCCATGACGGATAATAAATTCCACGCTCTGGATCATCCTGACCAGCCCAGTTCATAATAAACACAGGTCCCAGGGTTGCGCGATACCCGCTTGTATCCACGTCAAGTTCCGGCTTTGGATCGTTTATAATCATAGACACGGTATCGCATTCGAATATGGTAGGCATAACGATAGCCGTTGTCTTACCGGTTCCGGGGGGCGCGACGCAAAGCACTGATAATGTTTCATTCAGCTTTATAAATTTGTTTTTAAACTTGCCCAGAACGACAATAAATCCATCGAACAGGCTGGAACCGTTTCTGCCCATTTTCTTTATATCGGTTTCATTAGCTTCGCGCGCGGATTTTTCTTGGAATATATCTTTTCCATGCGGATTGAATTCTTTTAAAAAATCCACATGGGTTATCATCTGATATGCTATAAGCGGTATAAACGGGGCGATAACCGGAATATCGGGTCGAAGCATTGCGCGCGTAATCCATGCCGGAATTTCCGCAAATATGGAAAGGCCAAAGCTGAACACTGCCTGGTCAAAATAGGCCAACAACCACTTTGCAGTCGCAGGCGACCAGCCATATCGCCATAAATGTTCACCAGCAAATGAAACGCCAAACGCAAGTATAGTAAGAACCCATACGAAAAACAGCCAGCGCATGCGCCAAAAAAGCTGAGCCATCGGGCCTTTTTCATGCTCTTTATAGGCATCAGATCTGAATATGCCAAATCCCCTGCCCTTTCCCGATATCGATAATATATTGAATTTATCCGGCATGGTGTTATTATAGCATATAAATGAAAAATATTCCAAGAATTTACATCGATGAAAAGCTTTGTCCCGGAAAGCACATAAAGCTTGGAAACTCTGTCACGCACTATCTTAAAAATGTAATGCGGACAGACAAATTTCTGGCTTTTAACGGTGGAAAAGAATTTAATGTTGAATCGTCAATTATAGGCGACAACACAGGCCGACCAGATCCATCAAATAACTTAACACTGGCATTCGCACCGGTGCGACAGGCACGGCTGGAAGAAATGTTATCCATGGCGACACAACTTGGTGTGGCGAAATTACAACCCGTAATTACAGAGCGTGTCAATGAACATCATATAAAATGGGATAGAATTCGAAAGATAATAATCGAAGCTGCGGAACAGTCTGGACGCAACAGCATACCGGAATTGATGGAACCCAAAACTTTCGATAAGTTTATTAAAGAATCAAAAAATCTTGTATTTGCCGATGAACGCTTTGCACACAATACGCCATCAAAGCACGAACTTGCAGGCGTGAAACCGGAATATGGCAATATTGTTTTAATCGGCCCCGAAGGTGGATTTTCATCCGTGGAATTTGCTGCACTGGATGCGGCGGGGGCAATTGGTATAGGCCTTAGCAAAACTATATTGCGCGCCGAAACAGCGGCCGTCGCGGCCATAACCAAACTGGCAAACTTCGAATCATAATTCTCAGATTTCAACTGAATGAATAATGAATAGTGAATAGTGAATAGTGAATAGTGAATAGTGAATAATATATGTATCGTGCGCGGGGCGCACGATGCCTTATTAAACAATACATGCATGACGGCGGTTTTTTACATAAGGCACTTTAATGCCGCGCCGGTATTCTTTAACATAAACCAACCCAGACGATAATCCGTAAGATACACGGTCAGTACAAACAAGGCGAATGCCCCGATAACCAACAATACGCGCGTCTTGTTACCTTTCATGCAATATACCGCTATGTTGTAAAGCAGGAAAAGAACATATCCGTCGACAACCGCGCTGACTATCCATAATGACATGCAATTCCAAGCCAGCGAATTCATTACAAGAATGACCGGATAGATAAAAAATACAGATGCAAGTCCTTTGACCGCAATTTCCCAATCGCGTTCCCCCCCCGTAATTTCCGAAACCAGCATAAGCATTCCGCCCAGCACGAACAATATCGCGACCGCCAAAACAGGCACTATGATCAATTTTGAAAAGACGGCGGAAAATGTTACCGTCGCGCCACCCATAAGCTGTATGATAAGCACAAGCACACCGCCAAGCAAACCATACAAGAACGCTTTTAACATTGATTCTTCCAGATTGCCATCGGCAATTATCTTTGAAAAGAATTGTTTCGGGTTGGTAAGTATCTGGACTATATGCCCAAACCACTTTGACAGCATACTTTTTAATGATAACTTCTTTGGCATGTTTGCTTCCTTCAAATTTGCACTTTGCTTGTTTCCATTATATAATAGCCGTGAAAAGAACAAAATACAATGGAAAAATATCATGATCAAGATTGCGATCGCCGGACGACCCAATACTGGAAAATCCACCTTGTTCAATGCCTTGACGCGGTCGCGCGACGCGCTGGTTCACGATCGCCCCGGGGTAACCCGTGACGTGATTTCCGGCACGATAGACGAACTTGCAATACTGTTTGATACAGCGGGTCTTGAAATCAAAACCGACGAAATTGGAAAGCTGGGCACGGACAAGGCATTAAAAGCGATTCATGATGCCGACGCTGTCTTGTTCATAGTCGATGGCAAATCGGGGCTGCACCCGAAAGATTCCGATTGGGCACGGATTGTCAAAAAATCCGGGAAACAGGTACTGCTTTTGATGAACAAGGCGGACTGTAAAAAAAGCGCGCCGAATATAGCAGAATTTTATAAATTGGGATTCGGGGATCCCATCCCCGTTTCGGCGGAACATAAAATCGGGCTGGATAAAATTTATGATTTTATTGAAAATCTGCGATCTGCCCGCAACCTATCACATGTCACCAATAACCCGCCGGATAAGATACGCATTGCCATTATGGGTCAGCCTAATGTTGGAAAATCCACCCTGGTAAATAAAATTCTGGGCGAAGCACGCGTTATAGTTCGCGACGAACCCGGTGTCACACGCGACACCATACAAATTGAAACAAAATTCCTGGGGCGCGACATTACCCTTATAGATACCGCCGGCCTGCGGCGCAAAGCCGGAATAAAGGACGAACTGGAAACGCTGGCCGCGTTGAAATCAATTGATACTATCGGCAAATCCGACGCGGTAATACTGATAGTCGATTCAACCCGTGATATTGAAAACCAAGCCCTGGGCATTGCCGGACGCATATACGACGCGGGACGGATACTCGCGGTCGCACTTAACAAATGGGATTTGGTTCCAGATGCACAACGCGATGAAAAGCTGTTAAAGCTGAAACGCCAGTTTGCGAATTCCTTTCATCAAATAGTAAAACCGCTTATCCTGCCAATTTCAGCAGAAAACGGAAGTGGTGTAAGAAACCTTATGAAACGGGTATACGGGCTTTGGGATTTGTCCAGATCGCATGCGGCGACCAGTTTTGTAAACCGCACTATTGAAAAACTTATAGAAGCGCGACAACCGCCCATGTCCCGTTTGAAACGTCCAATGAAGATAAAATTCGCGGCGCAGACTGGCCGCAACCCTATGCGCATTACCATAAATGTCGGCGGTGCAAGCGATATTCCAGAATCATACACCAGATACCTGCGAAAAGGAATAGCAAAGGCCTTATCCTGGGAACAGTTGCCGGTTATTGTCGAATATAAAAAGACAGAAAATCCCTATGACTAACACTTGATTTCTTGTAATTTTTTGATATTGTCAAATATTCAATAACCCCACAAGAGGTATAATAATGTTAGATATTATTAAAATAAAAATGGGGCTGACAAGCCGTGGATTGTCATACACGTTACATCCCGATAACATTTCCACCAAATTACCCAAATCAGATAGTATTAAAAAGCTGACAATCCACGAATCCTGTGGACATCTGGATTCCGGGGTATGCCATGACATTAAAAACCTTAGACATCTGGTTATCAAGAATCCAAATTTAAAGGCGGGGGAAAATACATTCAAAGGATGTACTTCGCTGAAAACACTCCAAATAGGCAGGGATAAATATCCGATAGAAATAATCGACGGCTATCCCGTGATTCCGCTATCAAATTCTGAACAAGTACACGGCATTTCCGTAAAACGGATACGATTTATTTGCAGTACGGAAAAATTTTGCGCGGACGCGGCGGGTCATATAGCATGGGATTGCAAAAAAGAACTTGCCGTAACTTATGCGCGCGCAAAGCTGATACACTGTAAAAGACTTGAAAAACTATGGACTGTTCTTAATGCGACCCCGACCGATCGGTTTGCAATAGATTATAGTATCCAAGAACTTCATTGTCGTGAAATGTCCGAAAGCATTTGGGGATCGGATTTGAAAAATATAACAAACATTTTTGAAAAGACGAAATGCGGACTTCTTATACTCGATTGCGATAATTGTAAAAAACTGTATGAAAGCGTATATTACGAATGCATGAAACGAAATGGATTAATGCGATAGGGATACAATCAAAAAAGGGGGGGGCGTATGCCCCCCCCTTTTTTTTGATTTCTGTTCTTACCAACGCGGTGCCTGACGACCCTCTTTAAGTATCGGTTGTTCATCTTCCCATACGGACAACCCGGTCTTTAAATCAGTCATAGTTAATTGAAGGTAATATTCCACACGTTCGTTTCTGCTGGAAAGCCAACCGCTATCGATTTTAAGATTCCGTTGAAGCATTTTTCCAGACAGCGACATGTTCGGCGCGACCAGGGTTCCACGGTCTGCAATAGATCCCGCCGCATATTCTTCATTTCCACGCAAGGCGCGCATCTGATGCGTGCTGTCATCTTCGGATGTTGGTTTTTCGTATTCCAATTCCATATATCCGTCGACCCTGGCATGCAAATTGGAACTATGCTTTCCGCTTATGCTGGCGGCTTTTATCTCTGCCGATGCTGGAACTTGTTTTGTTTCAGTCACAGTCCTGTTTTGAAAACTTGTCGCAATCTGCGCCCGTCCAGAATTCACCAGGTCGCTGCGGATTTTCTTTACAAGTATGTCGGTATCGAACCGCTGCATGGTATCGTTAATCATTGGCCCCATGGCAATGACCGGATCTTTTACGCGGACAAATGCACCGGATTTCAACATAGAATCAATCATGTTTTCGGCAGTACGTGTCCAATCGCGATATTCCAGCTCCATAACATGGCTCATCCCCGCTACTTCGCGCTGACTATCCAGATCGACAACTTTGGTACCCCCGCAAGCAGAAAGCGCAAGCGCAAGAGATAATACAATCGCTTTTTTCATTTCTTATCCTTTTAGTTTTATTATCTTAGTTTTGGCATCTTTTCCAAGCCATCGGAAATAAATCAAATTATTTCCATCCTTTGGAAGCCTGATTTCTGATACAACTCTACCACCCGATTTCAATTCAATCAAGGTTTCATTATTAACGCCTTTGTTTATCCTTTTTACATAAATCCGTTTCGGAAGGGTTGCCCAAGTCCTTACCTCTGCACTGGTGGTGGCGATGGAATACACCACCGCGCCAAGCCCGCCCAGCGGCCCCAGCTGATTCTGTGCGACGCTTTGCAACGCGACCTTTGACGCGGCAGATGCCAATGCGCGCAATGCGGCGTTTATCTGATATTCCTTGTACTCTGTTATGAACATCGCATCGATATCTGCAAGGACATAGGTATCGTCTATCCGCGGAGAGTCGGAAATAAACACTGGCTCTGATGTGGCGATCGAAACACTTCTGATGCTATTGCCGACAAACATCGGCCAGTCTATACGGCGTTCTTTTAATTTTGGCGCGAATCCAGATTCGACAAATATCCATACGATTCCATTCGGTTGCTTGTTCGCCCTGGCCAGTGCAATATCATCTTCGATGAATTTTACATTCGGTGCCATACCGGCGGCACGGGAAAGATAAGTCCGGGCGGTTTCGTAATCCGACGCGCCGGTCGCGAAATTCAGAAAATAGATTCCGGCAAGATATGTAAGCGCGGGATTCATGATGTCGTTAAAGCTTTTCCACTGTGCGTTCTCGCCACGCAATTGCGAACCAAGGCCGTTATTGTCTTTTTCACGCGATTTTATCAGGCTGGCATACTCTTGTGATAAACGCTGTTGTTTTGCATAAGATTGATTGATTATGACACGCGCATCGGCATTACGTCCTTTGGCCAGTGCAGCCCATATCTGATAATATGATACAAACAGATCGTCCATGAAGTACGGCTTATAACTGCCCGCCATCTGCCCGGTCAGGGCTTTTCCGACTTCACCCGTTATGCTGGTGCCCTGTGCATCAGCCATGCGTTTGTTTATTTCTTCAAACACGGCATCTGATTCATAGAACTCATCTTGTTGGAACAACGCGTTTCCGGAAAGCAACGGATCAAGATTTCTGTCACCTATTTTTTGTTTTTCAAATTTGCTGGTTTTGAAATCGTCGCGAATATCGTCCAGACGGCGTTCCATATTTTGCGCACAACCAGCAATCAATGGCAAAAGACAAAATGTATAGTGCAGAAATTTTTTCATAAAATAATTATAAAACAAAATTTCCGCAATATGCCAGATATAAAATAAGAATAATGCGACATGTACCGTTGCGAGTCACGCCGTCAGGCGGACGATGGTGTGCGCGGAACAAATGAATAATGAATAGTGAATAATGAATAATGTATGTATCGTGCGCTGTGCGCACGATGCCTTATTGAACAATGGATGCCTGCGCCTTGTCGCGCCGTAGCGATAGCGAAGGCGGAAGGCATGACGGCTCTCTTACGAGAGCCGTTTAGAGTATACTTCCATCGTTGAAAAAGATTGCTTCGCGGTCTTTGACCACTCGCAATGACACGAAATGTCGGAAAAGATTGCTTCGTCCGTCACCGCTTGCGGTGACGTGACTCGCAATGACACCAGACCACAATGACATCAAAGGCCGAGACCCGCAAACAGCGCCGACCGGAATGCGGAATCGTTCTGGGCGTCGCGCGCGCAAAAGTACGCGCAGGCATTCGCGCAATCGGACGGAACGCCGTCGTCGACCGTGAAAACCCAAGCCGACGAAGCGACACTAAACCCAGGAATGCTTGTCAGCTTACACCAACAGTTACTACCACCATCTGCAACAGGGTTGCCAAAGTTAGGGTAGCTTCCAGTAGTAGTAGAGCATAGGCTTGTTCCACTGAACTCTGATACATTACTTCCGGTACAACTTGTTAATTTCCAATCCCCAAGGGATAGGTTATTACAATCATTACTATAACCATCAATACCAAGGGCGGAACAAAAATCATAACTACCACAACTCGTCGGGCTATTAGGTTTCGGCACACACGCCACAGCGGCAATAGACCCATGTAATGGGATTATCGTTAATACTGTAAGGATGCTTGTTAGCTTTATTGTTTTGTTAAATGTATTCATTATTACCTCTCCTTTGGGTATATTATACCATATACCATGACAAATGTCAATTTGTATTTAGTCATGTAAAGTGAACGGCTTTTTAAAGGCTCTTTTAAAAGAGCCATCATGGCAATGTTGGGGGCGGTGTCGCGCTTTGCGCGACGTATTAATTATTCATTATTCACTATTCATTATTCATTCAAAAAACGGAAAACTGCGTTGCCGTTAAGAATATGTCCAACTTGGTTTGTACATAAACCGTCTTTTCTGATATAATTTACTTAAATCTAAGGGAAAAAATTTGCGAACTATTTTCGCCTTTGTTTTGTTATTCATAACCGCCGCTGCGGTGCCTGCCTTTGCGGATCCAACAACAGATTTTTATTCGGCCGTACACCAGGCCAGAAAAGAATACCGACAGGCAACCAAGGAAATAATTATGAAAGCCAACCCGGATTTCCAGATTCCGGACGACTGGTTGACACCCGTGCCATTGGTTTATGATATATTAAAACCCGTCGACGACGCGCAAGTTGTAATAGACATTCCCGATATCGAATTTGACGAAATCGCGCCTTTTGACGGATCGGCATGCCCCGAAGAAAACCCACGATTTAAAAGTTTTAACACCTCTACGAAAGTCGGGGATCCCTGTTCTTATGGAAACGTATCCGAAGGAAAAGTCTTTAAATACAAACAGGGAACGGTTCGAAACGGACAGGATATATCCGGCACATGCAGCTGTAACGCCACGGCATGTAAACCGGGATTTGAGTTGGAAAACGGAATATGCAAAGAAAGCCCCGAAGAAGATAATCCTGTTACGGTCGCAGACCCGGGTGCGGAACAAGTCCGACGATCGGGATTAAGGTTTTATGAAGTTTGCGGCATAGATAAAGATAAATCCGGCGGCCAGGAATATTGTATAGAAAATGTTTTCAACAAGACGAATGTGCAGATGCTTCAAGCAATAGGCCTGGCCAAAGAATATGCATTGGTAAGAAACGGACACACGATAGAGTGTTCAGAAGAATACCGAAATGTTGGACGCGTCGATATTGACGAGTATATAAAGTGCACAAGCACAGATGGTAGAATCTTTTATGAATTTCTTTTCGATGACATCAAAGAAAGCGTGGATAACAGGATAAAGTATGATACTTTTGTCGGTGTTTGCGTACATATACACGGCGGTACCAGACACCAGAGCAGACAATTCGGATGTATCACAAACAAGCCGTGCGACGCGCTTGATAAATCTTTTCAGAATTTCGGATATAATGCACGATCCATGCAATACGGAACACGAACCCATTGCGAGCTGGTCGATAACAGGATAAACAATGAATCCGAACTTAAAACCGCATTTGGAATAGACAATTTCAAATTTTACAACGGAATGCAGGTTCGTGGAAATGTACAGGTGGTGGCACTTTTAAAGCGATATGCCCAAACAAGAACCAATGTGACCAGTTTCAGATGCAATGATGGATTTACCTGGTATTACGGGCGTTCCAGCATCCGCAATCCCCGCGACGATATCCTGACATGCTGGGTAAACAACCAACAGGTTGATTTCGTATTCGACGATTTATCAGAGGCATGGAATCATATCGTAAGGGGCGGAATGTCCGGAATGGAATGTATCGCCGATAACGGACAATACGATGGAAAAAAATGCTGGGGGCTTAATCAAGAACAATGCAGAAGAATGGATGCCGAACTGACCAGCAAAATTCCCGGCAGCGGCGGAACAAGATGGGACGAAGGTTTGCAAACGTGCGTATTAAGGGATGCAACAAAAGCGGCCAATATAAACAAAGCGATAGAAGTCGGCACACAGGTCGCCGTTGTTGCAGGCACAACCGTTGTCATTATCATGTCCGGCGGAACAGCGGGGGCAGCCGTCGGCATATTGGTGGCCATTGAATCCGCTGGATTTGTAACTGAACAGACCGCCAATATAGTAGCGTCCAGAGCCGGCGATGAATTTCTTAGCCACAGCACCCAATGCAAAACCGCAACATGCGCGGAAAGAATTTTGAACGAACAATTAAGACGGGTGTCAAATTTGTCCGATTCTTTCGATGAAGCCCAAATACAAGTAATCGATAACGAGCTTGCAAGGCTTATAAACCTGTTGCCGGAAAACGCAAAGATATATCAAGATACTTTGGCCGCAAACAAGGCCGATCTTTCTTGGACCGATATGGAACCGGTACAAATTATCGCAAATATCGGCCTTGTAATGCAATTCGCCGGTCTGATTACGGGTGGGGTAAGAATGGTCGGCAGAGCACCAAGGATGTTAAGAAATACGCAAAACGCACTGGGGCGTGGACTTAAAAATATCGGAACAAAGTTGCAAAACAATACAAATTTGATGGAAACAGCAAACGAAGTTTATAAAATAACAGAACTCTCAATCGGATTTTCGCAGTAGAGATTCGAAATTAGAATGTATGCAAAAAACGTGCAACATATGATATCTATTTTCTTCTTTTCCTGAATTCGTCTAAATCGACAACCCTGCCCGTATCTTCCAATGGCTTTTCTTCCAACGGCAACGACAAATCATTTCCGGCCGGCAGCTGTTCGCGGGGGCGGAATTGCAACATGAAATCCACCGACGGATCTTTGAATTCCAAAAGGGCGTTATATGGAACACGGATATAAAACGGACGACCATCAAAAGTAAGGGTTACGCCGAATTCCTCGCTGGATACATTAAGGTTGGAAAAAGAATGCTGCAAGACTATCGTCATCATGTCTGGATAGCGCAGACGCAGAAAATCCGGTATTACTACCCCCGGTTCTTTTGTCCTGAACGTAATGTAAAAGTGAGTCCCATCGCCACCCAATCCATTGAACTGGGCGTAAACAAGCGCGTCTTTCACAACCCCCCTGAGAGCACGATCCAATAATTGCTGATAATCAACGTTTTTCATATCGACCCCATTTAAGCATAAACTTTCCCGGCTTCGCAACTGATAAAAACCGTATTGCCCAAACCCGTAAAAAGCACCGGATCAAGACCCGTCGCCCATATCTGGGCATCCGCATCGGCCAGCCCGGAAAAAAGCGACGCGCGCGCATCCGCATCCAAATGCGCCGCGGCTTCGTCCAATAAAATAACAGTCGCCGCAGCAAACCGCATCCGCACCAATTTTGTGTGCGCCAATATCAATGCCAATAACGCGGATTTTTGCTGACCCGTGCTGGTCATCTGCACGTTCATATCCAAAGAATTATTAAACATGCCAAAATCAGTCCTGTGCGCGCCATCGACAATCATCTTGTCCGTGACAAGCGTGCGATCAGTCGATAAATATTCGGCATATTCTTTTTCCACATCCAGCGCAGACGCACCAGCGGAAAGCTTTTGTTCCAAAATTCCAGAAATAGTTACATGATACGGATCTGTGCATTTATTGAAAAAGTAATTAATTTCTCCCGCATATTTAACCCTTGCCGCTGCAACGGCAACGGCGGTACTTGTCAGTTGTTTTTCGATACCGCTCAACCATCCGTCCGCATCTTGCGCAGTCCATTCCCCGTTTTTCAAAGCAAATGCCCGTTCAGACAATAGCTTTGCCAGACGCGCGACCCGACCCGCATGTGTGGGATCGAATGCCGCAACCAGCCTGTCAAAAAAAGCCCGACGATCGGATGCAGAATCGACAAACAGCCTGTCTTCTCGCGGTGTCAACCAGACAAGCCGCAAATGTCGCGCCATCTCTGAAAATGGCACCGTATCATTATCAATCCGTGCTTTGCGCCTTTGATCGCCCATTTCAAATGAAACCGACATTTTCGTGCCATTCGACAATTCTGCAACAATCCCAAACATCCCCCCCCCGGAAATTCTAACCATGTCGCCCGGCGCATCACCACGCAATGTCCCACCGCCCGAAAACATTGAAATAGCTTCAAGAATGCTTGTTTTGCCGCTTCCATTAGAACCCGTGATAATTACAGCCTTTGCATCGCCGGTATTTATCCGACTGGATTCATGATTGCGGAAATCGGTTAAAGTAAGGGAAGTTATCATTTTATAACTGGAGGCCTGGGTCGGAATCGAACCGGCATAGAAGGATTTGCAGTCCTCTGCATAACCACTCTGCCACCAGGCCATTTTAACGAACAAAGCATATAACATGCGACGTTGTTTTTCAACTTAAAAATTTCTTGTTTTTCGATTTTTATGGTATAATCTTTGGACAAGAGAGAATGTCATGAAAAAATCGTTTGTTTTATCGCTTATTCCCTGTTTTATGCTTTGCCTGTCGGCGCATGCCGACAATGACTGTGCAAAGCGCAAAGATGTCCCGGATACACCACAGACATTACAGCAAATAATAGAGCTTGGCATTTGCCGCAACCCCAACACATCCGCGGCATATTTGGCCGCCGAATCCACGCGGTTAAATAAAAACACCGGCTATGCATCTTATTTGCCAAAGGTCGATGCGACCGCAAGTGTGACATCACAGTACCGAAGAGAGAACTGGACAGACCCCGCAAAAGGCGCGTCATTATCCGCCAGCTGGCTTATTTTCGATTTCGGGAAACGATATGCCGATTTGGGGGCTCTTTCAGCGGTATGGCGCGCGACCGGATTTGATTACAACAATGCCACACAGAATTATGTGTACGAAATAATTGCGGCATACTATGGAATGCTGACCACTGATGCAGAGGTAAAGGTTGCCACCGACCTGGTCACTGTCGCACGCGGCGCACAGGATATCGCTTCGAAAAAATTCAGCGCGGGCGCGGTTGCACGGGCAGATGTCCTTAAAGCCGATACCACACTTGCCATGAGAGAACTGGAATTGCAACGTGCCACAGGCAACCGCCAGATAGCAAAAGGCCGCCTGCTATATCTGTTATCCTTTTCACAAGAACAAGAACTGCAAATAACCGACATGCCGACAAATTTTGGCAGCGAAACAGAATCAAAGGCAGTCGCAGAACTTATTGAAACTGCAAAGCGTCAAAGACCGGATCTGTTGTCATCTGCGGAATCGACGAATGCCGCATGGCATCGGCGGAACGCGGCATTTTTGCGGAATCTGCCATCGATTTCAGCCACCGGCTCGCTTACTTATGATCTAAGCGACAATTACGATCAGTTCGGCATGAACCCGAATGATAAGTGGGGTGGAACCATAGGGATACGCGCCAGCATGCCGATTTTCGCGGGATTTGCCAATACCTATAACGCCCGTTCTCAACAAGCTGCCTATGAACGCGCCAAAGAGCAACAGCGGGCAAAGGAAGATTCCGTTTCAATGGATATATGGACAGCATATCAGAATTATCAAACCGCGCAAAAGGTTCTTGAACAGGCAAATGTACTGTTGAAATCCGCAATCGAATCCGAAAAAGTCGTGGCAGGAATGTACAGGGTCGGACGCGCCACCATGCTTGACTGGCAGACACAACAGGCCGATCTGGCATCGGCTCAACGGCAAAATATATCCGCCCGGTACGACCTATACGTAAAGCGTGCCGCGCTGGCACTGGCTATGGGGGAATTGCAAGAAGAACTGGCAAACGCGGAAACAAACATAGAAACGCTATGAAAAAATTTATTACAATTTTTTTCGTCGCAACGGTCGTTTTCATTTTTAACCCGGCAACGGCGGAAACAATAAAACTTGACTGTATGGGCAATTATGCGGTGACTGTTAACATGGACGGCGATACCGCTGTGTTGAATATCCGCACAACCGCGAAAAACCCCATGACAAAGGCAGAGCGTATGAAAGGGCTTGCAGTCGGCGGTACGGCCTTTGCATCCAGCGGATCGAACCCAAGCCTTGTAAACCAGGATGGAATTATTTTCCAGAAAACCGACGATGCGAATATCTACAAGGGACTTCTTGAAGACGGCGACAGCCTGGAACTGTCCCTGGATGACAAGGGATATATTATTTGGATTCATGGCACAGGTTATGGCTGTGCGGCAATAGAAAGCCAAGATACGGAATAAAAAAACGGAGACCGGTATGAAAAAAGAAAAGAATATGGTTAAAAAAGATTCAAAAATCATGAAACTGATAATATATCCGGCCGGATTGATCGCAAGCCTTATGGGGTATATCCGCCGACGCAAGTGGCGTATGTTCTTGATTGTTGCGATTCTGGCGGTCGGCGGCTGGTTTTTGACATCTGGTTCATCCCAAAAAAAATCTGAACTTTGGATTACATCCCCCATAACCCGCGGGAATTTGCGCCAAGTTGTGACGGCAACCGGCGAAATCAGACCCCTTAATACCATAAAGGTCGGAAGCCAAGTATCCGGAATAATAGAAGAAATATATGTCGACTTTAACGACAAGGTCAAGGCGGGTCAGATTCTTTTGAAAATCGACCCATCGGTTCTGCAAGCCAGTGTAGACGAAGCAAAGGCCGCCCTGGATTCCGCAACCGCAACACGTAATTTCGACCAACGGGAATTCAACAGGGCAAAAACACTGTACGGAGAAGGATTTATAGCAAGATCCGAAATGGAACAGGCCGAAACACGATTCAAGACATCCGAAGAATCTGTCCGCCGCGCAAAATCCCAGTATGAAAGAGCCATGACCAATCTTAATTACGCAACCATAACAAGTCCAGTTGATGGCACCGTAATATCACGAAAAGTTGATCGCGGCCAAACCGTTGCCGCCAGCTTTCAGGCACCAGATCTGTTTGAAATCGCAGAAGATCTTTCAAAGATGCGGATAGAAACATCGGTTTCAGAGGCCGACATAGGATCCATAAGGGAAGACCAGACCGTCACCTTTACGGTCGATGCCTATCCTAATCAGACTTTCAACGGTATGGTACGACAAATACGTCTTTCCCCGACAACGGCGCAAAGCGTGGTTATATATACCGTAATTATCGATGTGGATAATTCTGATATGCGCCTTATGCCGGGTATGACAGCGTTTGTAACTATCTTGGTTGCGGAAAAAAATAATGTATGGAAAGCAACCAATGCATCTTTCCTTATCCGGACGCTTAAACCGCTATCCGATGATAAGTGCATACAAGACGGAACCTGTACCCCGCGTAATACTTTATTGATAGAAAGATCAAATAACGACAAAAAAGCCGGTAATAATGCCCCCATCCTTGTCAAATATAGCCGGGGCATCGTAACAGCCACCGAAACAGAGATTATACCGGAACCAGACGATGCCCTGGAAGAAGGCGACAGAATGATTACCGGAAAAATCGGGGCAAGCACAGGCAATGCCAGTGGCGGCGGACAGCGTGGGGGCATCGGCGGTATGGGCGGTGGAGGAATGGGCGGCGGCATGGGTGGTGGCGGTCGAAGATAAAAAGCCAAGTGAAAGTGTGTCATTGCGAGTCGCGGCGGCAGGCATGACGATGGTGTGCGCGGAATAAATGAATAGTGAATAATGAATAATTAATGTGTCGCGCAAAGCGCGACAAGGCTCAGTTATAACGGCTCTCTTACGAGAGCCGTTTAGAGTATACTTCCCCAGTTGGAAAAGATTGCTTCGTCCGTCACCGCAAGCGGTGACGCGACTCGCAATGACACCAGACCACAATGACATCAGACTGCGATGACATTAAACCGCCATAACATCAAAGGCCGAGACCCGCAAATAGTGCCGACCGGAAGCCGGAATTGAGCTGGGCGTTGACCGCGCAATAGACCGCGCAGTTATACGTGCAAGAAGACGGATCTTCGTAGTCGTCCCGGAAAACCCAAGCCGACGAAGCGACACTAAACCCGGGAATATTTGTTATTTTACACCAACAGTATTGTCCGTTATCTGCAACAGGGTTGCCGGGGGTATTTGATGTTCCGCTTGTGCTTGAACACAGGCTTGTGCCACTGAACTCTGATACATTACTTCCGGCACAGCCTCTTACTCCCCAATCCCCAAAGGATCGGTTGGTGCAATTATGATATGCGGGATTACTACTAGAACACTGGGAAAAAACATCACAACTCGTCGGACTATTGGGTGGTTGCGGCACACACGCTACGGCAGCGATAGACCCTTGTAATGGGATTACCGTTAATACAGCAAGGATGCTTGTTAGCTTTATAGTTTTGTTAAATGTATTCATGATACTCTCTCCTTTGGGTATATTATACCATATTTCATGACAAAGGTCAATTTGTATTTAGTCATGTAAAGTAAGCAAAAGAAATGCGAATGCTTTTTACGATAATTTGTGATATAATGAACATTATGGCAAAACAGCAACCTAAAATAATTTCGTTCAAAAAAATATGCAAAGACTTTCCACTTGAAGTCGGCGGTGTACAGCGCGTGCTGTACGATGTTACATTTGATATATGCGCGGGGGAATTCGTATCCATCATGGGTCCATCCGGATCCGGCAAATCCACAATCATGAACATAATCGGTGCACTGGATATTCCAACAAGCGGTATTTATGAACTTTACGGAAATGATGTTACCGATATGACATCGGATGAACTGGCAGTTGCAAGAAACGAATACATCGGCTTTGTGTTCCAGAACTTTAACCTTTTGACCAAGCGAAGTGTTCTGGATAATGTCATGTTGCCCCTTATGTACCGCGGATTGCCAATGGATGAACGTTTGCGCCGCGCACGGGAAATGCTTTATAAAGTGGGGCTTGAAAAATTTGAATATTATCTGCCAACACAGTTATCGGGCGGAATGCGTCAACGTGTGGCCATTGCGCGCGCGCTGGCCGGGGAACCAAAGGTAATATTGGCAGACGAACCAACCGGTGCCCTGGACAGCAAAAAGGGCAAAGAAATTCTGGAAATATTCAAAAAATTGAACCAGGATCTGGGCATTACCATAGTCACCATTACCCACGAATTCGATATAGCAAAATTTTCCCGCCGATTGATACATATTCGCGACGGCCGGATCAACTATGACGGGGCGATTCCAAAAGACCAGAAAAATCTTTAAAAACTGGTTAAAAACACCGGCTTTATTTCACTTTCTTCCTTAAAAAATCATCAAGACACGCGCGCATATTGGATTGAATTTCATCTATGCCTTTTCTGGTACCATCCGACCCCATCTGGTCTATAACCCGCCACCGATCGGGGGTCATAATGGCTCTGGCCCTGTATATCTTTGTAACATTAATTTGTAACTGTAAATCCGCTTCGTGAACATCGCGTTTTTCTTTCTGCCAGCTTTCCTCGTTCCCATTTACCTTTGCCGCAACCAACGGATCCAAATACAAATATAATACCAGATCGGGTCGAACCAATCCGTTTTTCGCAAATTCTAAGTATTCAATATATCTTATCCATTTCGGCCAATGATCTTTCGGCATTCGGGCGGCGGTGTAAAGATTACTTGCGACATACCGGTCAAACAGAATATTTTTTCCGGCTTTAATACACGCATCTACGCGTGGTTTGTCCGCCAGCCTATCATTCGCGTAAAAACCTATTACTCTTTTCGGGTCTATATCATAGGGGCTGCCAAATTCGCCATTCAGGTATTTTTGAATTTCTTTTCCGGTCTGACTGTCATACACGGGATATTTTATCAATTCCGTACAACCAGCTTTTTGGCATAAATAATCATAAAATTGTGAAACCTGGGTCGTTTTCCCGACCTTGTCGCCACCTTCGACGGCAACCAGCAATGGCTTTTTTTTCATTTCGACACTTTCCCTTTGGTCGTACCCCGCCCCCCGTTCTTATTTCAAATAATACAACATTAAACCGACATAAAGCAAATTTTTTGTCGCCCAAACCCTTAACCAGTTTGGTCACCCGCCGGATTTATGATATAATGACTGGAAGCTTGGAGAATTAAAATGACCTTTAACGACATCTTGAAAGAATCATGGCTATCCATATCGGGAAACAAAATTCGGTCGATTCTGACCATTTTGGGAATTATTATCGGTGTTCTGGCAGTGGTGGTAATGGTTACATTTGGAGAAACTGTACAAAAGCAAATAGACGACCAATTTTCTGCTTTGGGTACAAATACCATTATAATCCGCGCCGGAGCCGCCCAAACCGGTGGGGTCAGAACTTTCTCTGGTATGCAGACGCTTACGATACAGGATGCGGATGCTCTGGCCCAATTGCCAGAGGTGGAATTCGCCAGCCCGGTACGTAATTTCGGCGGACAGGTCATATTCGGCAACAAAAATTGGGGTACAACTGTGGTCGGGGTTTATCCGGCATATCAACACATACAGAATATAGAGATAGAACAAGGCGTATTTTTTGATTGGTCTGCGGTGCGCAATGCATCTACCTATGCCATATTGGGATCCCGAATAGTAAAAGAGCTGGAAATGGGCAATAATCCAATCGGACAGGTTATCCGGGTTGGTAATACACCCCTGGTTGTCATAGGGGTAACAAAAGAAAAAGGCGAGGGGATGGGAAGTACCGACGATTCCATATTTGTTCCGTTGACCACCCTGCAAAAACGCATTTCCAGCCCCAGATTCCCAAATTCAGTTCCCACGGTAATGCTGCGGCTGACGGCCAATGCCGATAATAATTTCGCAACAGAACAGATGACCCTGTTGCTGCGCGAGCGACACAAATTAAGGGATGACCAACGCGACGACTTTCAAATAACAGATATGAAACAGGTAATGGAAACCATGAATACTATTGCTGGATTTATGAAAATGTTGTTGATTTCCATAGCCAGCGTGTCACTTTTAGTGGGCTCTATCGGCATTATGAACATGATGCTGGTTTCTGTGGCCGAACGCACGCGAGAGATAGGAATAAGAAAGGCAATAGGAGCAAAGGAAAGTCACATTATCACACAATTCATGTCGGAATCGGTTCTTATATCGTTCATAGGCAGCATGATAGGGCTTTTACTGGGTATAGCGGGGGCGCAGTTCCTTGTGCCCATGATGATGAATTATCCGGCAACCATAAGCATGTGGGCAGTGGCATTGTCCGTGATTGTAGCCCTGGTCGTGGGTTTTGCATCGGGAGTATTTCCGGCCATAAAAGCAGCAAAATTAAATCCGATTGATAGCCTTAGACATGAATAAATAGTTTGATTACAATGATGGACAAGATGGGATAAACGCACCACTCTGCGCGGAACATATTAATCCCCTGCCCCATCACACGCGGCTATAAGCTTTGCCAGAAATTCCATATTTGGCATAAAAACACCGGCTTTTTTAGCCCCATCACCACCACATCTGATATTGGCGGCCATTTTTGACAAGCCGTAAACGGCAGAAATTCCTTCGACAGTGTCAATCGACTTTCTGCCAAAGGCCAATTCCAAACCAGCCCGATAATTTCGCGAAGTCTTGCTGGTAGCAGTCAGAAATAAATCCCCCAGCCCGGCTAACCCCAGGAAGGTTTCAATTTGTGCGCCCATGTGCCGACCCAATGAAACGATTTCACCCCAAGCTTTCGTCAGACGCAGTGCGCGTTCATTTTCACCAACATCCTTTCCATCCAGATATCCCATAAGAATAGCTACGGCATTTTTGCCGGCTCCGCAAATCTGTACCCCCATAATATCGCGACTTTCTTCTAATATCATACCAGACAGGGCTTTTTTTGCCACGCTATAAATTTTTTCAGAACCCGCGATGATACCACCATTGGGCTTTCCAACCGCGACTTCGGATGCAAATTGCGGCCCAGAAAGTATACCGATAAGCGTTTCCTTATCAATTTTTAATTTCTCTACCAATATATCGCCAACAAATTTACCATCTGGACACATTCCTTTTGTACAAATAATAACAGGTTGGCCGGTATAAAAAATTTTGGCTTTAATAATAGTTTCACGAAAAAATAATGCCGGCGTTGCAATCAACCATACTGTGGCATCGCGAATTTGCGACATATCATTGGTAACAGAAATATTACCAGAAATCCCCGCGTCCACCGCATCATAAGACCATAAAACAACTTCGTTACCAGCCCGCGAAGCAGATGCCGCCAAAGCACCACCCCAGGCCCCCGCCCCGATTATTCCGACTTTCATTTTTTTCTCCGAATTTCACATGAAATACAAACTAATTCTTTGTTTCTAGACCCAGAAACTCAGTTTTTGGTTAATAATTCTATCAATTGTTCCATTTGCAGTTTGCTGACGAAACGCAAGGCCAGCTCTCCCGCGCCGCCTTTGCGTAATTTTATTTGCACGGGCACGGACAAGGCGGATTCCAATTTACGTTCATATTCCCGAATGTCTGTCTGTGACATAGATTCATTACGAAAAGACCGGCTTTTTGACGATCTGGGTCTGGATTTAACCTCTGTCACTGTATCCGCAACTGACAAACCCTGTTCTATCACTTTTTTCGCCAAAGCATCTGGATCATCAGCAACTGCGATTGTTCTTGCATGGCTGGCCGATAAATGACCATCTTCCACCATTTTCTGAACCGACTTTGGCAATGTCGACAGCCGCATAATATTCCTTATATAGCTTTCTGATTTTCCAATAAGCTTCACAACATCGCCCATTTCATAACCGCAACTTTCCATCAAATTTTTATATGCGGCGGCTTCTTCTATGGAATTTAAATTTTCACGTTGAACATTTTCAATCAGTGCGATTTCCATCGCATTTTCCGGGGTAACAGTCTTTACCAAAGCCGGAATTTCTTTAAGTCCCGCCATTTGCGATGCACGCCAGCGTCGTTCGCCGGCAACTATTTCATATTGCCCCCCCGTTGCAGACGATCCACTTCGATCTGTACGAACAAGAATCGGCTGTAACACACCCTTTTCACGGATAGAATTTGCAAGGTCTTCCAGTTCCGCCGATGCGAATGTTTTGCGTGGCTGATCCGGATTTGGAACGATTTGCGATATGGGAATATGTCGCACTACCACACGCTCTCCGCCCGCCAAAACCGATATTTCCGGCACACTTCCCATTTCTGCTTTCAAATCGGCCAATCCGCGGCCGAGTCCAAATTTTTGTGACATGACTTTACCTTTGGTTATTTGTTATTATCACCACAAGCTTCTACAATTTCCGTGGCAAGACGCAAATATGCCTGGGCTCCGGGTGAATTAAAATCATAAAACAGGGCTGGTTGGCCATGGCTGGGTGCTTCGCTAACCCTGACGTTTCGTGGAACCACGGTTTGAAAAACCTTGTCACCAAATGTCGCACGAACATCCTGATCTATTGCTTTTGACAGACTATTTCTGCGATCATACATCGTAAGAAGCACGCCAAGAATCCCAAGCCCGGGGTTCCATTTCTTTTGAACCTCGCCAATTGTATTTACCAGATGCTGAACGCCCTCGAGCGCGAAGAATTCGCATTGCAAAGGCACAATCAAACTATCGGCAGTCGTCAACGCATTCAAGGTTAAAAAGCCCAAAGCCGGGGGACAATCCAGCAAAACATAATCATAATGATCCATGATAGATTCCAAAGCATCCCGCAAACGATATTCACGATTTTCCATATCAAGCAATTCAACCTCTGCACCAGATAGTTGCGGACTGGATGGCATTATGTGCATCCCCGCAATTGCGGTTGAAAGAATATTGTCTGCTGCCGCCCCCAATCCCATGATTACGGGATAAATGGATTGTTTGTGCGCCGCACGAACAAAACCAAGTCCGGTTCCGGCATTCCCCTGGGGATCCAAATCAATTAACAACACACGCCGTTTTATGGCGGCAAGACTTGCGCCTATGTTTATTGCCGTTGTGGTTTTTCCCACCCCGCCCTTTTGATTCGCAAATGCGATTACTCTTGTCATACTTCATTCCTTTTTTCGATGCCAATATAATAACAACCGACGATTCGGTCAAGGGGAATTTAATAAACAGTAAATTCAATATATTATTTCTTATTTCACATGAAATTCCTATTTGCGCGTTTTTCGGAATTTTTAACAAAAAAGCCGGATATAAGCCATATCTTATATTTGTAAACACCCCCACGATTATTCGCATATTTTTTAATGATAAACGCAAATATAAAGACAGGCATCCATTGTACGATAGGACATCGTGCGCACAACATATGATACGAATTTGTATTCGCGGGCTTTGCCCGCGAATAGCCTCTATAAACAATGGATTCCTGCCTGCGCAGGAATGACGGCTCTCTGACGAGAGTTGTTTAGGAGATAATTCTGTCCATGAATTGTTTGACTTGTACAGGCATGACATTGGTGTCGCGCTTTGCGCGACGCATTAATTATTCATTGTTCATTATTCATTCAAAAAAGATGTTCGCGCTTTGTCGCGCCGAAATGACAGCAACGCAGTTGCCGTTAAAAAATCAGCCAAGTCAAAAAATTATTATTTATTTCACATGAAATTACCGGTGCGTTATACCCGGCTTTTTTGATAAAAATCTCGGTTTTTTACAGGTCTTTTTCTTCAAGTTTTTTACCCTTAAAATATACCCAGAACCGGTTTTTGACGGAAATAATTCGTAATCAAAATCATACTTTTGACCCGCCGCCGCAATTTCTTCTTTTACCGAAGCCCCCTTTAACAAAACATACTCCCCAGGAATATGAAAAGTTAGACCAAAGATTTTTAATAATGATGCAAATGCGCGGGCAGTGAAGACGATTTTTTTATAATCCTGGTTTAAATTTTCCCTTAAAACGGCTTCAATCCGATTATTTTTGACCTGTAAATGCGGCAATGAAAACCGGTATTTAAGCTCTTCCAAAAATACACATTTCTTTGTTATACTCTCGATAGCGATAACATCAAAACCCAATATAGCAAGTATCACTGCGGGAAATCCCGCGCCACTGCCCAGATCTATAACCTGGACACCATGATTTGCGCGGGCGACATGCGGTATATATTCCGCCAACTGTGCCGAATCCAAAATATGTCGCCCCCGTATATCATCCAAAGTACTGGATGCGACAAGGTTAATTTTTGTATTCCATTCACGTAAAATATGTTCGTACGAATCGAACTTTTCATTTAGCGTCATTTTATCCCCCTGTGATCGCATTCATTTTTCTATTGCATCATACAGCAAATTATTTTACGATGCCAGCACTATGAAAAAACAAATTAAAAAAACAGTAAAAAAACCGGTAAAATCGATAAAAATCCCGGCAATCACAGGTGGCATTTTGGCCAGTGCCGTCGTCGGGATTGTAACTTTACAATCTTTCCGCGAAATGACGTGGCGTTCCAAACAATTTGATCCGAAAGTTGAATTTTCGGACACCAGCTTTGGAAACTTCCTGGCCCTGCAACATGCTATTTATTCAGACGACTATGAAGCCGCCCCAAAATTTGCAAGCAAACTTGTCGATGTTGATGTTCCATCTGTACAAACAAATCTGGCGTTAAGCCTTTTTCTGGCCGGAAAATTAAACGAATCCGCCGCAACTTTGGAAAAAGAGCATTCAATAACCGCCCAAATTGCCTATGCCGCATGGCTGGTAAAAAAGGGCGACTGGTCTGCTGTTTACGAAAAATTCAAAGGTACAGATTCGCAAATTTTGGCACCCTTTCGTATATGGTCGGGGGTAGCAACAGGAAAAGTAAAAGAAACATTGAAATTTATCGACTCTTTACCCGGTCATGATTCTTGGAAAGATCTGTTGCGCGGACAAGTGTACTTTGAAACCAAAGATATGGATCAGGCTCGCGCCCATTTTGCAAAGGTTTCGCCAGATTTTATGAATCTGAACGATTATCTTTATATAATGTCATTTTATGTATCGGGCGGGTTTGAAGAAGATGCCGCTTTATTGAACTTGCGTTTTACCAGCCAACCGGCCGGGCTTTACATGCTAAATAACCCCGATTTTACCGGTTTTTTGGTTTCTGATGAATCGGTAAATACATCTTCCAGGCGCAATTTGGCATTCGGATTAATCCAGTCTGTATCACACAGCCCATTCTTGTCCGCTACCAATATATCGCTTTTGTTACTTCGCACAGCAGAAGCCGCATTGGGCGAAGAATGCCACCCCGTATCGGAACGCGATGCGCTTAACTATTATATAGGTACATTTTTTTATAGTAATGGTTCGGAAAGATATAAAGAATATTTTAACAAAATCGGATCGGCCAGCCCATATATGCCATTCGTACTTTTAAAAAAAGCGGAAAGATTGGAAAATTGGAAGCAAATGCGCAGGGAATTAGAGCGTGCCATAGCAAAAAAGCCTTTGTTCATCCCATCAATAATAAAATTAGTAAATTTAAATCTGCAAAAAGGCAAAGAGAGTGCCGCGCTGAGAATAGTTAACAGGGCATTGCGCCATCTTGATGCGGCAGAAGCAAAGCTTGAACCAGAAGCCGCAAGCCACATTATGCAAGGAAGAGCATACCTTTTGTCTTTACGTGCGCGGATTTATCGTCAATCTGGGAATCTGAATCGTGCCGCTTCTGATATTACACATGCCGGCGATATATTGCCGTCCAATCCGATGATATTATCCGAACAAGCAAAAGTATGGGCTTTGCAAAACGAAAATATAGATGAAGCCTATAACTTTGCACTTGCCCTGGTAAAAAATTTTCCAGCCGATTTGGATGCTTGGAATACTTTGGCTATTGTGGTTAGAAAAAATGAGGGGCTTGATGCTTCCCTTGAAATTCTAGAAAGGGTAAGTCGTGTGGCGGAAACAAATTCTTATCTGTTTAAAAACCTTGGCGATGCATATCTTGAATCTGGTAACAAAGCACGCGCCCTGGAAGCATATATTCGTGCGATGGAATTATCCGATGATGGGCTGGTAAGCGAATCTGTGTTAAAAAGAAAAATTCGTTTCCTATCCAGATAAAACCAAAAGGATATTTCACATGAAATAAAACTCTGTTTTCTACGGAAAACCAGCTGTTTTATTGACACTTATCGGCTCTATTGATATTTTATACCGGAATGCAATGCCGCATTTACATAATATAGATTTCTGCAAGCTCTGTATTGATTTTAACAACAAATATGGGCTATAATTTAAACAGGAAACAAGATTGTAATTATGAATAATATTTGAACTGTGCTATAATTACACAAGAAATAAAAAGGATTATATCATGAATAAATATTTTTTGCTTTTGGCTATTTGTCCCGTACTTATCACAGGTTGCGGCAGCTGGGTAAAGCCGGCACCCGGTTCAGAAGCACTGGTACGTATAGATGCGGAACCAATAGGTTGCAATTTTCTTTACAAAATTGACAGTGAGGTTACAGCATATAAAGAAAGTGATGCGGAACAATATTTGCGCAACCGTATAGTCGATAGACTTCAGGGTGGAAATGTTTATTGGGTAATATCCCAGCGTACCCGACCCAACGATGGGAACATTGTTTCACCACGACAGTCGTTTTTGCTGACCGCCAATGTATATGACTGTCCAGATCCAAACAATGTACAGACACGCAAACAAACGGCATCTGTAAGCACGTTTAATACTGCACAACAAAACCGTGTTGTATACGGGGGTATATAAAAAAATCCCCAGCAAAACGCATGGGGAATTGTATAGAAAAAATCCGCCAAAAGGCGGATTTTATTATTTGACCGTTGTAGTCGCGTTGCGGTTCTGTGCCCAGGCCGCTTCGTTAGAGCCAGCCGAGATCGGGCGTTCCTTTCCATAAGATATGGTGGATATACGCTTCGAATCAATGCCGTCTTTTACAAGAACGGATTTGGCCGCATTCGCACGACGTGCGCCCAATGCCAAGTTATACTCGACAGTGCCACGTTCGTCACAGTTTCCTGCAATCTGGATATTGGTGTCCGGCTTTTCCTTCATGTACAAGGACTGGCCCAGCAGGTTGTTACGCGATTCTTCGGAAATAGCCGAAGAGTCAAACGCGAAGAAAACGCGCTGATCGTTCAGATCGGCGGGCGCGACTATCTTGTCAGATCCGCCGCAAGCTGCCAATACGCCGGCCGCAGCCAACAACATAGCAAAGTTTGTCAGTTTCATGAAAATACTCCCTTGTATTTTTGTTGCTCGTAAGTTATTTTACAGCAGAATTAATAAAAATGCAAGGAAAAATCTATGTCACAACACATGATGAAAAATTATTCGTTACAAGATTTGATTTTATCGGGGGTGAAATGGGAACTGCTTGATGAACCGGCAACACATAGAATGCATAAAATTAAAAATAATAATGAATCCACAGCTATAAATTCCACACTTCGTGTTTCGGATTCTCCCGCTGTTCCAATGGCACCGGTCATAAGTACGTCTGACGCATTGGAATACGCACAGGCAGCAGCAATGGCAACAGATAATGAAAGTTTGTGCGCGGCAATCAAAGGATGCAATCATCCTTTGCGTGCATTTGCCAAAACAATTTCCCCACACCTTAGCGGGCGTATTGTAATTATTACGGATTCGCCAAGTTCTGACGATGACGAATCCGGAAAAATTCTATCGGGGGCGGCGGGCGATCTTTTGGACAAGATGATGACAGCAATCGGCCTGTCCCGTGATCAAACGACGATCATTCCATTGGTATTCTGGCGACCCGCGGGCGGCCGAACACCCACACGGGAAGAACTTGACCTGGCCCGCCCTTTTGTCGATCGGGCTATATCCCTTTCCGCGCCAAAAGTTATTCTTACGCTGGGAACACTTGCCGCGGCAGAGATTGCCGGTGCCGCCTTGCCAAAACAACACGGGGAAACAATAAAATGCAAAATACAAAACGCGGATGTCAAAGCAATCCCCATATTCCATCCGAATTATATTTTGCTGAAACCAGACGCAAAGAAACCCGTTTGGGAAGCTTTACAAAAACTCTTGCAAATCCTGAATGAAAAAGTAGAATAATAGCTGGTCATCAAAAAAAGGAGCATGACATTAAACCCTTTAACCAAAATAACAACCGCCGGGATACCGGCCCACGTACAAATAACAGGATTTTCGCAAAGTCCGTACAGTTAATCGACCAGAACGGTAATAATGCCGGTATTATGCCAACAGCCCAGGCCATGCAGATAGCTGTTGATGCAGGTATGGATCTGGTTGAAATAAATGCCGCAAACATCCCACCAATAGTCAAGATAATGGACTATGGAAAATTCAAGTACGAACAAAAGAAAAAAGCCAACGAAGCAAAAAAGCACCAAAAAGGCACCGAGCTTCGCGAAGTCTGGATGAAACCGTTTATTGAAGAAAACGATCTGTCCATAAAGATGAAAAAAGTTTTTGAATTTTTGGCAGACGGAAACAAAGTCAAAATATCGGCCATGACACGGGGAAGCAAAATAGTGCTTGCGCGCGGTCGCGATGCAGTGCCGGAACTGTTTGCCAGGGTTGTCGAAATGATTGGCGACAAAGGCATACTTGAAACAAAATCAAAGCCGGACGAACGCACAAAATCAATAATTGTCGCGCCAACAAAATAAAACGGCATTTTTATGAAAAAAATCTTAATCACTGGCGGTGCCGGATTTATCGGGTCAAATTTCATACCCTATTTTATGAAAAAGAATCCAGATATTCGCATCGTACATCTGGACAAGCTTACATACGCTGCGAATCCGAAATATCTTGCATCGGTTAATAATAATCCCGGCTATACCTTTGTCATTGGCGATATTTGCGACACACAGCTTGTGAATCAATTGTTTAAACATTACGACATCAACGGTGTAATCCATTTCGCAGCGGAAAGTCATGTCGATAATTCCATATCAGGTCCGCACGCATTTATAGAAACAAATATAAACGGCACATTCAACCTGTTGGAGATGGCGCGACATCATTGGATGACAATAAAACCGGAATACAAGAATGCCCGTTTTCACCATGTTTCTACGGACGAAGTTTACGGTTCGCTTGGTGCCACCGGCCTGTTTTCTGAAACCACTCCTTATGACCCAAGCTCGCCCTATTCCGCCACAAAGGCCGCCTCTGACCATCTTGTCCGGGCCTATCATCGCACTTATGATTTGAATGTCACTATATCGAATTGTTCGAATAATTACGGTCCACACCAGCATTTTGAAAAGCTTATACCAACAATTATTTCGAATTGCCTTGCCGGCAAACCAATACCTATTTATGGAAACGGCCAAAATGTCCGCGATTGGTTGTATGTTCTTGACCATTGCAAGGCAATCGACATTGTATTTCAAAGGGGTCAGTCTGGCGAAACCTATAACATCGGCGGCAGAAACGAACGCACCAATCTGCAAATCGCATACAAGATATGCGACACGCTGGATAAAATGGCACCACGACCAGACGGAAATTCATATAATGAACAAATCATGTTCGTAAAAGACAGGGCGGGACATGACTTTCGTTACGCAATTGATGCATCAAAGATAGAATCACAGCTTGGCTGGCGCGCCAAAGAGAATTTCGACACCGGGATTGTTAAAACCATAGATTGGTATTTAAAAGAATTAAAAAATCCGGTAAAACAGAAATAAAACACATATTATGCCACCAGAACCGTCATGCCTGTGGCGGCAGGCATCATTTTTTTGAATGAATAATGAATAGTGAATAATGAATAATTAATGCGTCGCGCAAAGCGCGACAAGGCTCAGTTATGACGGCTCTCTTACGAGAGCCGTTTAGAGTATACTTCCATCGTTGAAAAAGATTGCTTCGCGGTCTTTGACCACTCGCAATGACACGAAATGTCGGAAAAGATTGCTTCGCGGTCTTTGACCACTCGCAATGACATTAAAGGCCGAGAGCCGCAAACAGTGCCGACCGGAAGTCGGAATCGTTCTGGGTACCATGCGTGCAAACGATCGCGCAGCGATACGCGCAAGTGGACGGATCACCGTAGTTGAGTATTAAACCCCAAGCCGACGAAGCGACACTAAATCCAGGAATACTTGTTATTTTACACCAACAGTTACTGCCACCATCTGCAATAGGGTTGCCGGGCTGACCCCAGCTTCCGTTCGTACTTGAACACAGGCTCGTGCCACCGAAAGCTGATACATTACTTCCCGAT
>Ga0099364_10000913_pt1 | contig 50219 bp, 38 predicted proteins | sample TergutTh196P3_FD_73070 | JGI IMG/M metagenome (GOLD analysis project Ga0099364, IMG submission 73070) | Microcerotermes parvus P3 segment gut microbial communities from Pointe-Noire, Republic of the Congo - Th196 P3 | ecosystem: Host-associated > Arthropoda: Insects > Digestive system > Gut ... | reverse complement strand
AAGGAAGCTGATTTCCGTCAGAGCAGTGGTGACCATGGCGATCTCTACAGCGGAAAGAGCCGCGAAAATCCGCGCTGCAACGCCGGGACAGCCGTCCATCTTACCGCTGCCGGCGGTGATTTTCGCATAGCCGCCGCTGACGCTGACTTTGAGAGCCTTGTTCTCTTTTTGCAGCGCGGCGGTGACCGCCAAAACCTTGGCGAAATCCTCATCGCTCACGGTGAAAGACATTGCTGTTTTTTCCGATGTACTGGGAGTGAGGGCAATCATATCCACGTCAGTGCCGCCCGCGGCAATTTGCGCCAACACCTCCGCGAGAAAATTCGCCCCGCCAGGGCAATCGCTCAGGGAAATTAAAGTAATTCCCTCTTTAATATTGATTTTCAGTTCCATAATAATTCGCTCCGCTTCCAAATTGTGGGGGTTGATTTTAGATTTTATATTGTGGGGGAGGTATTGCTTTGCTAATATTATAACGTTTTTTTGGTGATAAGTCAATTGGGGCGTACTTCCCTCCTCACACGCCAATTTAGTTTTGTTATAAATTGTCATAAGCGTGCAAAATGGTATAATTGAGCGATGAAAAAATTACAAGACCTACAAAAAATGCTTGGCGATGTGAAAATCCTTCGCCCCCACGGCGGATATTTCTGCAGTATCCAAGACGTCCTTTTGATTGTGCTGTGCGGCTCATTTTGTGGACTGCGTGATTTGGAAAGAATCCATCAATGGGCGAAATTTCCCGCGATAACTGAGTTTTGGCGCAATGAGCTTAGGATTTTACACATCCCAAGCTATTCATGGCTGACTCAAATTTTCGCTCTTATTGAGCCAAAATCGCTGAATGAAAAATTCACACAATGCTAGATGAAATCGAAACATATTTTGCGGATGACACTTTGCGAAAAACGTGCGATAATGCACATCCAACGTCCGCAAGATTCGCAATAAAGCCTTTCAAATGGGCGTATTTTATTTTTGTTGCAGATTTTGCGAATTATCTATTGCATTATCTGCAATAGTGTTGTATAATGGTTGGCGGAGGTGTCAATGAATGTTTTACGAAATAGAATACGACGCCAGTCTTATCCCCGGTGTTGGGAAGTTCGTCAGAAAGCCGAAACCTCAAAAAATCGAAGAACCTGAAAAAGATTCTATTCGGGAGCATTTTGGACGAATGCGGGATATCGCAAGGGCACACCGCTCCACTTATGATTTTTCAAGGTTCTTTGAGAGGCGCATCCAAAACGACAATGCGATAATATTTTATAAGCAAGCGCTGTTTATGAAGGACTTCATGGACGATTATGAGGGCAATACGCATTTTTCCCAATACTTCCCTTATTATCAAATGATGGGATACGAGCAGCTGCGCACATACTTCACGTGGCGCACCCGCGTACGCCAAGGAAATATCGCCGATATATCCCTGTCTTACGCCTTTTTATACCTTTACGAATTGTTGGCGAATATCGGAGTCGCCGATCCCCAAGACGGACTGGACAAGCTGATGCTCTTTTGGAAAAGATTCAGAGAATATAACAAATCCATTGATAAATATGTCCTCCGTTGGCTCAAGGATTATCACATCTATTACGAGCTGCCGCGTACATTCAAGGAGTTTGTTGATGAAAATAACCTCGCCGAACATTACCCGAAATTATCGGGAAGCGATGACAGTTTTGAGTTATTCTGTTCAATATCGAAATACAATATAGGAAAATCCACCTTTTTTACGGACGAAAACAAAGGCATGATATCCGACTGTTTCGCATTTGTCATGGACAGAATCAGACAGGATTTTGAAGCGGCGGGAATGGATTTCGATGACGCTCTGTTCCGACCAACGAGAAAATTAGTCGCATGGAAACCGTTTAAGGATGCTCTGTTTTATACCCCCGTCAAGCCTCCGGATAAGCGGATAATCCTGTGCGAAAACGAAATCTATATATGCAAAAACGGAGAGTGGAAATTCAGCACAATTATAACGACCGAAAAAGGCAGACAATTCATCGCTTACGTTATGAAGCAAATGGAAGCAACCCTGCGGAAAATCATGAAATACCGATTCAAGCTGACTGCAAATACCGACATGATACACGACGATACCATCCGCATATTGACCAAAGCCGGACTGTTCATCGAAAAGATTGTCCCCGCCGGGGTCATGGAGTACTACAGAGAATTGACGAAAATCGTTATAACGGTTGATCACTCCTCCCTCGCCCGCATCAGAGAGGAAGCGTTAAAAACGCAGGAATCGCTCATCGTTGAGGAACAACTTAAAGAGAAAACCTCCGAGCTGAAACCTATACAGTTTACGCAGCAAGACCGAAACATATTTGCCGATACAGCAAACGAATCCGTTGAAGAACCGGCTCCCGTCTATGATGTATGGGGAAAACTAAAAGATATTCTAACCGAAAATGAGCTGCGGGCGCTTGCGGTGGTATTACAGGGCGGCGATATGAAAGCCTTTGCCGATGAATGCGGCGAGATGTTAGAAGTCTTAGCCGACGGAATAAATGAAAAAGCGATGGACTGCCTCGGCGACAATTTAATGGATGACGATTTCGTTTTATACGATGATTATAAAGAACAAGTAAAGGAATTGATAAAATGAGTATGGCAACCCAAGTACCAAACAGGATAGCGAATATCCTCATAAACGCTCTGAAAGGCGGCGTTGTACCGAGAGTTGGCCTCGAATACATCACGGTCGGGCGAAAACAGGAAATCGCCGCTATCCTGCACGACATTGAAATGATTGAGGAAGGCAGCGCATCCTTTCGCTTTATCGTCGGTAAATACGGCAGCGGAAAGAGCTTTTTGCTCCAAACAATCCGCAATTACGCTACAGCTAAAGGCTTTGTGGTGGTGGACGCCGACCTCTCGCCGGAGCGCAGGTTCGCCGGAACCAAAGGACAAGGGCTTGCCACATATAAAGAACTGATACAAAACCTATCCACCAAATCAAAACCGGACGGCGGCGCCCTGCCGCTTATCCTCGAAAAGTGGATATCGAGCATCCAAGCGAGCGTTAAAGCCCAATCAAACGCAACTGGCGATGAGTTTGACGATCTCGTCGAGAAGCAGATATACGCTGTCGCAAGCTCTCTGGAGGGAATGGTCAACGGCTTTGAATTCGCCAAAGCAGTGGTTATATATTGGAAAGCCTATCAGCAGGATGATGCGGCTCAAAAAAGCAATGTCCTGCGGTGGTTTCGCGGGGAATATCCCTCCCGCAAGGAAGCCAAAGACGAGTTGGGAATAAACTTCATCGTCACAGACGAAACCTGGTATGATTTCCTCAAAATATTCGCCGCGTTCCTGGTCGGAGCGGGATACAAAGGGATGCTCGTTGTCATAGATGAGCTTGTCAACATTTTCAAAATCCCGAACTCTATCACCAGGGCGAACAACTATGAAAAAATCCTCACCATGTACAACGATGTTTTACAAGGGAAGGCGAGTCATATCGGATTCCTTATGGGCGGTACGCCGCAATGTATTGAGGATAAATATAAAGGCGTGTTCAGTTACGAAGCGCTGCGTTCACGGCTTTCGCAGGGGCATTTCGCCACCACTGATGTCAAAGACCTTTCAGCTCCGATTATCCGGCTTTTGATGCTCTCACAGGAAGAAATGTACATCCTTGTCGAGAAGCTGCAGAGCATACATGCACAGCTGTATAACTACAAGCCCTCTCTTTCACACGATGACTTGGTTTATTTCCTCACGGTGGAATATAACCGTGTGGGAGCGGAAACGCACATCACGCCGCGAGAGATCATCCGTGATTTTATAGAGCTTGTCAACATCCTGCATCAGAACCCGAGTAAGACTGTTTCCGAGATATTAGGTGACAACAGCTTTGAAATGGCAAAGGGCGGAATCAGCGACGAGGACATCCACAGCGAGTTTGAAGAATTTGAAGTTTAACGTATTAAATAAAAAGGAGCGTTTATAATGGGTAACAAGCAAAAATTTCTTCAATATCTGACCGAAAAGAAGAAAAAACAGAACTACATTGACGAGTGTGCGGTTTATATGGATCACCTTTCTGCCGCGTTTGATGCGAAAACCATATCTCCTGCGGCAATTCCCGATTTTAATGAACGCGCAAGCTCATGCAGTCGTGTCGCAATAAAAACCGCTTATCAGTTCTTGGACGATTACGCAAAATTCATCGAAAAGGAACAACCGCTTATTGCAGAAGCCATTCGTAAGGGCTGTCGACAGATATTTGAACAAACTGCCAAAGACGAAGTAAAAAAGAGAAGGAATGACATCCTGCCCATTTCCGACGATGTTAAAATAACCCCTAAACACCTTAGCGAATTATCCAATGAACAGTTTGTCAAAGCGTTCGGTGATTTGCAACGGCTTATCATTGCTTGTTATGATGATATCGAAAAAGACCCGTTTGCTTGGGGCTACCCCGATTACTATACCACCGGAGGTTATTATAATCGAATAAATAACATTCTATTTGCACTTGTGTTTTGCGGTGAATACAGCAAGGGTGTATTGAAAGTTGATGCAGCGAAGTTTTTTGCCCGTGCCGATGTTAAGCGGCACAAAAATATTGAAATGATGATATCCGGTTTTGAAAAGATGGGATTCGTAATTGAACCATTCGATAAAAAATCAAAAGCTTTTACCTTGTCGTGTCCGAATAATCCTAACATGATAATTGTATTAAATGCGTATGCGGGTGAAATTGATGAAAACACACCGGACTGGAAATATATAATTCCGAGAAACGGCTTTTCATATCGTTTCATTGAATGCCCTTCGGTACAAACACATGAAACGGTTTTTTTATCTGAATTCGATTATATGTCATCGGCTTTACAAGAGATTCAATTATGGCTTCATGCGGAAGCAGCAAAATATGGTTTTACCATTGACCCGAATGAAGCGATGGAAAAGGGTATGATGCTGTACAAGAAAGGTTCTAAGCGGTTTTTGCTTGTGGGGCAACCACAGTTTTATTTAATGCATACAAAAGAAATTTTTATAAAAACAATTTTCCGAAATGTACTAAAACATGATGATATGCCGGAACTATACCGCCGCTTCCCCGAAACATTTTTATCTAACTGCCGGGGATGCCAAGGTGCTAACCCATGTTCCATGCGAATTGAATTTACCGTTGACAGCAAACCCCGCCTTTGTTGCGCTTATAATTCGTTTTTATTTAAGAATCCGACATTGGATGATGTAAAATTAATTTTGGAACTTTTCAAATTGGAAAACAAGATTAAATAAGGTGGTATTCTCATGGACGTTTTCAATCGGCTCGCGCCGTTTATCCAAGACTTTATTTATCAAAACAACTGGGAAGAATTGCGGGGTAACCAAGTCGCCGCCTGTGAGGTGATTTTTGACAGCGAGGACAATCTGCTGCTCTCCTCCGGCACGGCGTCAGGTAAAACCGAAGCGGCGTTTCTGCCTGTGCTGACGGAACTGTACAACAAACCGTCAAACTCGGTCGGTGTGATGTATATCTCGCCGCTGAAGGCACTCATCAATGACCAGTTCAAACGGTTGGAACAAATGCTGCTTGATTCCAACATCCCCGTCACTAAATGGCACGGCGACGCTTCCCAAACGCAAAAGAACAAACTCATCAAGAATCCGGAAGGCTTGCTACAGATCACACCGGAGTCGCTTGAAAGTCTGATCACCAACAAGCGCGGTGCGTGTCTGTCGATGTTTTCCGATTTGCGGTTCGTGATTATTGACGAAGTGCATTATTTCATGCGGGATGTTCGGGGTTTGCAGCTTTTGTGCGTTCTTGAACGGCTCAAGCAATTGACCGGAAACAACCCACGCCGAATTGGACTGTCCGCTACACTCGGCGACGTTTCCTTGGCGCAGAATTGGCTGAACACCGCAACAGGGCGCGAATGTGCCGCACCAATTACAGAAGAAGGTAAGAAGAAAGTTAGGTTGCACATCGAACGATTCGTCAATTATGCCGAAAAACGTGACCTTGTTGAGAAAGACGGTAGCGGCGACGTTACTTTTGTCAACGATGGTGACATCGGCGACCGTGAGCATTATGAGTATCTATTCAAACAAACGCTCGATAAAAAGACAATCATCTTTACCAACAGCCGTGAGGAAACCGAATTTGTCTTAGCGCATTTGCGTGAAATTGCTCTCAAGAACAAGGCGCCCGATGTTTATCGGGTACACCACGGCAACGTGTCGGCTCTGCTGCGTGAAAACACGGAGGACGAAATGAAATCGGCAGACGAAAAAATCGTCACCGGAGCGACTGTTACATTGGAACTGGGCATCGACATCGGCTCGCTCGACCAGGCAGTGCAAGTAGGCGCTCCGCTTAACGTGTCGAGCTTTGCTCAAAGACTTGGTCGATGCGGTCGACGCGGTCAGATTCCGCAATTACTCTTTACTTTCGTTGAGAGTATCCGAATCAATTCCGCTGACATTCTCGGTCCGATAAACTGGGAATTTATCCGGACAATCGCTATCATAGAGCTGTATTTGAAAGACCATTGGATGGAACCTATCCCCCCGCTCAATCACGCATATAATCTGCTTTATCATCAAACTATGAGTGTGCTGAAAAGCAACGGCGAAATGTCCCCGGCGGGACTCGCCTCCGCCGTGCTTTCGCTCGGATGTTTTAAGCATATACCGCAGGAAGATTATAAGCATCTGCTCTTGCATTTGATAAACATAGATCAACTGCAGCGCACCGAACACGGAGGTTTGGTTATCGGGCGTGAAGGAGAAAAAATCGTCAACAGCCATAAATTCCTCACCGTGTTCATCGCGCCGGAATATTTGCTTGTTAAGGACGAAAACCGCACAATCGGCACGGTTGACAAGGTGTATCCGGTCGGCGTTCGTTTCGCTCTAGCGGGGCTAGCATGGGAAACGGTGGATGTAAATGAGAAATCAAAAGTAATATTCGTGAAGCGCGTTCCGGGTGTTTCTGTCGTTGACTGGGATGTGGACTTCACTGCCGAGCTGCATACTGTTCTCGTCCGCAAAATACGTAGCATATTGAAAGGAAATGAACCCTACCGATACAACAGTATTCGTTGCCAGGAGAGGTTAACGGAAATTCAATACATCACACGAAACAGCGGTATATTGGACAACCTTGTGACGCCGCTGTCCGAAAGGAAATACGCAATCTTCCCGTGGATCGGCACAAGGCAGCTCATGACATTGAATTATGCTTTGCGGCACAGGAAGATAAAAAGCAAGCTCCCGTGGATCACTTGCGTGTACCTTGAAGTTATATTTGACGGAACAAAGGAAGAATTAGAAAACATTATCGGGGATATCCTCAATAGCAATCTCGATCTTTACGATTTGCCGCTGCCCGACAAGGTGCAAATCGAAAGCAAGTACAACGAATTCATTCCGCTTGATCTTCTGAGAAAACAGTTTATTGAGGATTATCTCGATTTTGAGGGGTTAAAAGCGGATATTATAAGGCATGAGGGAGGACAGGAATAATGGAGTGATAATCTCGCATATGGCGATAATTAAGTAAGGATATAACACCATTCGCAGATGACAAAACCGTCAATATGTACGGTTAGTTCGACTTGAGCAAAATGTTTTTCAATTTGCAGCCAAGTTTTTAGCTTGCACATCTTATATTATAACATTTTTTCGAGATTTTTAACAAAATTGATTTCCGCGATGAAACAGCACTCGCCTTGACACCCTCCTGCAAATATGCTAAAATTAACAAATAAGATTGTAAAAATAACCCCCTTAAGAATTATGAGCTTTGACGAAATTACGAGGATTTTTTACGCTGTGTTGGCAAAAAAATTTCCAGAATAAAGGACGGCAAAAAATGGAAGAATTAAAAAAATACTTTGACAAAGGCTTCTTGAAAGATGATGAGCGTGGCTTTCGTATATTCAAAGAGTTTGTTGAAATCAAGGAGCAGATGCTGTGCAATGACATCAAAAACACCATCGTTATGTTCGGCTCGGCGCGGATAAAGCCCGACGACAGTAACGAAAAAGCGCGAAAATACTACTGGGCAGCGCGGGATTTGGCGTATCGTCTTGCCAGTTGGGTGAAGGAAAACTGCCCGTTAGAGGACAAGTATTTCATCGCAACAGGCGGCGGCGTCGGGATTATGGAGGCGGCAAACCGCGGCGCGGCAGAGGCAGGGGAACCCACTATCGGGCTGAATATCCGTCTGCCTTTTGAGCAGGCGGAAAACCCCTACATACCCTCCGAATTGGTGTTCATGTTCCACTATTTCTTTATCCGCAAGTTCTATTTCGCCTACCCCGCAAAAGCTTTCGTCATCTTCCCCGGAGGATTTGGCACATTGGATGAGCTATTTGAAATCCTCACCCTTGCCCAAACCCACAAAATGCACAAAACCATGCCTTTCGTTATTTTCGGCAAGGAGTTTTTCAGCAAAATCCTGAACATGGATATGCTCCTTGAACACGGACTAATATCCCAGAGTGACCGGGATTTGTTCATTCTCACTGACGACATTGACGAGGCTTTTGACCACATTACGAGTAACATTAAGCCCGCTAGATGTATACTGGATAGGTGAATACAAAAAGCCATAGAGACTAAAGGCACTTCCCTTTTGGATGTGCCTTTCGCTTTTAGTTTCCATTTATTGACATTACAAGTTGTAATATTATACCATAAAATAAGGTTTTTTTGAATATATAGTCGATTAACTTGAAAATCGGCTCAGGATTTGGGAGAATATTTTTCGTCTGGCAAGGAAAAAAGCGCAGTAATACTTTCGTATTGCGAGCATTTTTGACGAAGTCAGATGGAAAATGCACCGCAAAGACCAGTTGATTTTCATGTTAGGAGACTATATATTTTAATGGACTTTCTGTTTAATTGACAAAACTCACACAATATTGTATAATAGACTTAGTAATCTTGTTTGGATGAATCGCGAAAGCACTTTCCAGGCAAAATCTTCAAAAATACTGGAGGCATATTCATGGCACTCAATCAGGAATGGAAGGACGGGCTTTCCCATCCTTTCAAGTGGCTTTTTGAGCCGACACCCAAAGCAACCCCCGACAACCCCTTGCAGGAAAACCCCGACGGCACAGTCCCCCGCAGTGAATTGTTTTCTATCGGACTTGGTCTTACCGGACAAAACTTCCTTTACAACATGGCCGGCTCACAGTGGTTTTTCTACTTCCTTACCGACGTACTTAAAATCCCCCCAAAAACAGTCGGCACATTTACGGGTATTATTACCGTTTATGACGCTTGTAACGACCCTATAGCAGGCGGTATCATGGACACAATGCGCTTTAAGAGCGGCGAAAAAATCCGTCCATGGATTAAGTATACCTCACCCATGGTAGCGATTCTCGCGTTCCTCCTTTTCGTCAACTGGGGCTTTGCTAGCAACACCCAGGCAATTGTTTACACCATCGTCGTTTACCTGCTGTGGGATAGCTTTTACTCCTTCCAAGACGCGGCACTTTGGAGCGTGAACACAATCATTTCGCCGCGTTCAGACCAACGAACACGTGCTGTGCAGTGGTCGGATATCGGCGCGTGGGTTGGCTCACTTATACCGGGACTGTTAACGCCCATGCTCAGTGGAGGCGGCGTCGGAAACTTTAACCGTCAACAGATTTTCTTTGTTTTCGCTCTTGTTCTGTGCCTTGGCGGCGGCTTTGTCTGCCTATCAGCTCTGCGCATAAAGGAGCGTGTTCCCCAACCGCCAAAAAGCGAATCTCTATTCAAGGCGATCAGTTCCGTACGGCACAACTACATCCTAATTATCTTTATCGTCAGCGACATTCTCGACAAATTCAGTCCGCGCATTGACCAATATTACCTTTTTCAGGATGTTGAATACCAAAACTGGATCGGCGGAGACACAATCCGCGCCACCACTTTGCTTTTCGCGTTGGGAATCGTGTCGGGGCTGCCGGGAGTAGCGTGTAAGTTCTTTGCCCGTCAAATCGCCGAAAAGCTTGGCGGAATGAAAAATATTTTGATTATCACCAAAATTTTAGGCATTGTCTCAAAGGTTATTATGTGGACAATCAGCTACACAACATGGCAAAGACTGCTCTTAGGGTATTTCTTCAATATGCTTGCTGAAACTCCCAACGCAATCAACGGCATGGCGAAGCGTTCCTTGGTCGCCGACTCTATCGACTATGTCGAGTGGAAAACAGGTGAGCGCACAGAGGGCATGACCATGTCGCTTCAAAATTTCCTCTCAAAACTTGGCGGTTCTTTTGACCGATTCATATGGGGTTGGAGTTTGGATTGGCTACAGTATGACCCCAATGCAGTGGAAGAACAAAGACCGCAAAACGAGCATTTCCAAACGCACGCTTGGACTTTTATCCGGTTGTGGCCCGCCCTTGGGCAAGTTTTCTCGTTGATACCTCTCCTACTGCTTAAAGTGCCGGATATTCCTACAATCAGCAAAGACTTGGCAAAACGCAGAGCCGAGCGGGCATTGCAAGAAAATGCCGAAACCGCTGAAACCTCCCTCGAATTCGCTGGGGCAAAATCCATGGCAGAGCGCGAAAAAGAGCTTGAGGATCAGATGAAGAAGTAGAGAACAAATCTGCATATAATAGCGAAGATACAGGTTGAGAAGTTTACTCTCAACCTGTATCCTTTTTGTTTTGCTGTGTTCAGCAGACTATATAGCCGATTTTCAAGTTAGGAGACTATACTCACCACTCCCAACGCCGCAACAGTCGCGTCGTCCTGCTCATCCTCAGGGACGCGTTCAAGGGCGAGCATGAGAGCCGCGCCCGCCAACTCGTCTGCGCTTTTTGTCCAGTCAATAAGCAGTTTTTTCGTGATTTCCTCATCCTCAATCACCGCGCCGTCAGAAAATAACAGGCACAAATCCCCCTCTTTAAGCTTGAGTGAATGCTCCTTGAAGTCGATTTCTCGCAATATCCCTGCGGGCAAGGAATCGGACTCCAACTTGCAGATGTTCCTCCCCACAGCCGCCAAGGACGCCGCCGCCCCCGCTTTGTACAGACGCATTTCACCAGTGTAGGGGTCAAAAATCGCCGCGTCAAGAGTGGCGAGGGACTCGTCGGCGGATTTGGACATCAGGGCACCGTTGGTCAAGCGCAAGGCGCATGGGAAGCTCAATCCCGCCTGCACCAACGTGGAAAACAGCGTACAGGTCAACGCGCTGTCCACGGCTGCCCGCCCCCCCGTACCCATGCCGTCGCTGAGCAAAAACGCCGTTTCACCCCCCGGCAGTGTGAATTGGGAGTAGTAATCGCCACAGAGCCGCGCATCGCCCCTTGCCCGCTGTGCCACGCCGATTTCCACGGAAAACCGCGGGCTTTCCGCGAATATCCAGGTGATTTTGTCGCCCTCATCGGAAAAGCTGATTTCCTGCAATCCAACCCCTGCGGCGATTTCCAAATTCCGGAAAAATTCCGCTGTGTCCAAATCGGCAACAGGGGGCTTGTCCAATGACAAGGATAGGCGTAAATGCCCCCAGCGGTCGCGAACGCAGTCCGCGCTGCGGCACTCCAGTCCTGCCCGAGCCGTTTCCGCCTTTGCCCTTGCGCTTTGGGCGGGAAGATAGCTCAGTTTAGCTGTCAAAATCCCGCCTAAATCCCGCAAAATTTCCTCCATGCCCCCCAACTGCTCACTAACCGCCTCCCGCAACGTCCGCGTCCGAGCTTGCACATCCTCATTCTGCGCCCCGGCGTTCAGAGCGTGCTTTGCGCTTAAATCCTCCAAGGATAGGGACACCCGCTCCACGCACTCCCGCACCTGCTTAAGGGCGGCGGCAGTGTCCGTCAGCAATTCTGACGCTTTGGCATCCTCTTTCGGCGCGGGGATTAGCTGCACCAGATTGCGCAAATTGTCCAAAAAATGGGCAGGGATACACAAAAATAGGGCGATGCCAACTATGCAAAGTGAGAGAAAAGCGACGCTTTCCGTTGTTGGGTAGAGCAGCGCCAAAAAGCCTGCTGAGGCGGCAAAAAACCCACCGCTGGCGTAACGTCCCAATGGGGAAAAAGCCCCCGCCAACACGCCGCCAAGACAGAGCATGAGGGCTATGGTAACGCTCTCCCCCCGTAATAACAGAGCGGCGGAGAATGCGATGCCCGCCACGCTGCCCCCCTCTGCGCCGCCCACGTACGCCGCCAGTAAAATCAGCAACGCGGCGACTGCCATGGCGAATTTGATGCCCATGAACTGCAGCGGCGCAAGGGCGGCAATGAGGATTGCCAGGGAGAAAACTAACGCCAGACGGCTTTTAGGCTGTGTGCGAATTTTCTCTAACCACTGGGCGGCGGCGAAGCCCTCGGCTTTTTCCTGAAAGGGAAGAATTTCTAAAAACAGCATACAGCCGCCTCCTGCCAAAAGGCTCTCGCAGGCAAGACTGATAAGGCTTTTGGGTTCGATGCCAAGAGACAGCTGTACGGAAATGCCCGTGGCAAGGCAAGCGGTCAACGCCCCTGCGCTATAAAGAAATTTCGTTAGGGGAATTTTTATAAAGCATTCTGCCAATATGCGCAGAAGAGCGACAGCCAGTACCGCAGCGGCGAAACGAAAAATAGCGACAGGGTTTTCCGCGCCGAGAGCGTAACCCACACAGGCGCCCACTGCCGCGCCGGTGCAATAGGGAAAGGGCATTGCGGCGACGGCGGCAATCCCAAAGGGAGAAATTCCCGCAAAGCCCCCGCTGTAGCTCAAAATAAAGCCTAAGACTGCGGCGCAAAGCTGTCCCGCCGCGCTTTTTATGGTTCCGGCACCGACAATTTGCCGCGCCGCCGTGCTTGTCAATTCCATTCATGTTCCCCCATTTTCACAGTTTTTCAGGGGTATATTATACGATATCGGCGTTGCAAAGTGTGTCGATACAACACCGTTGCATATCGTGCAACACAATCTTCAAAAAATCTACTGAGCTATTGCAAATAATTCATAATTTGCTATAATACTGTTAAGAATTTATGATTGATGTCTTGTCACGTTTGTGAGATATCGGTCGGAGGTGTTTTACACATGAACCCTATTAATATTTATTATCGCATCTTTCAGCAGTTTTTCCGCCCAATTTCCGCACTCTTACAGTGGAGAGAACCGCAGCTTTTGATTGGTGAGGATGCAATCAGCAAGTTGCCGGAGGCGATAAAAGCTCAAGGGCTTGAGCGCGTTTTTGTTGTTGTTGACAAAACGCTAGAGGATTTAGGACTTGCCAAAGAGCTTTACAAGAGCCTTGAAAACGGGGGCATCGCCTACGAAATTTACAACAAGACCCAACCCAATCCCACTATCGACAACGTGGAACTGGGGCGCCAACTGTACATAAAGAGTAAGGCACAGTGGCTGATTGCCTTTGGCGGCGGCTCCCAGATTGACTGTGCCAAGGGGATTCGTCTGCGTATCGCATGGCCAGGAAAAACAATTCAACAACTTAAAAGCTCGGTACGCAACAACCTCCACGGTCTGTTCTTTCCTCACAAGCTCAAAATAGTGCCGCTTTTCGCTATACCCACCACTGCGGGTTCCGGCAGTGAAGGGACTGTTGCGGCGGTCATTTCCGATGCCCGTACCCACGAAAAATACCCTGTCAACGACGTGCGCTTTATCCCCGAATGGGCGGTACTTGAACCTAGCATAACGGCGGGATTACCCCCCGCAATCACCGCATCCACAGGGCTTGACGCCCTCACCCACGCGGTGGAGGCGTTCATCGGTCAGGCAAACACAAAGGCGACAAAAGAACACGCCAAAAAATCTGTCAAACTGGTTTTCGAGAACCTCTACACGGCGTACAACGACGGGAAAAACCTGACGGCGCGTGAGAATATGCTCCTTGCGTCATATTACGGCGGGCTCGCCTTCACGCGGGCATTTGTGGGCTACTCCCACGCCATCGCCCACGTTCTCGGCGGGCTTTACGGCACTCCTCACGGGCTTGCAAACGCCGTAATTTTGCCCCACGTTTTGGAGTGGTACGGCAAATCCGTCCACAAAAGTCTCGCAATTTTGGCGGATGAAGCGGGTATTGACGCGGGACTTTCCACCAATGCTGAAAAAGCCCAGGCTTTTATCCAGGCAATAAAGAAACTTTGCCATGATATGGAAATTCCCGAAAAGTTGGACATGGTACAGCAGGAGGATATCCCCCGCATTGTAAAGACCGCGCTCAAAGAGGCAAATCCTCTTTACCCCGTGCCGAAAATCATGCACAAGCGCAGTTGTGAAGCGTTTCTCCGCTCGATTATTGTCAGTCAGAGTTCTGTTGAGGAAAAAACGCGGACAGCTGTCGGCGTTTAGGGTTTATAATCGATTAACTTGAAAATCGGCTGAGGATTTGCGAGAATATTTTTCGTCTGGCAAGGAAAAAAGTCTTGATTTTCAAGTTAGGAGACTATAGTTATAGACAAACAGCAGTTAGCAAGCAGTATTCTCGCTGAATGCTGATTGTTGTTTGCATTGTAAGGCGCAATTTGAAAAATCGACAAATCTGTGCTATAATATGGAGGCGGGTATTCCGATACCGCCCGCACAAAAACAAACCACTGTAAGGAGTCTAGCATGGAAATCATTTGCATTGTCTGCCCTAGCGGATGCCGTATGACCGTTGAGGGTGAGGGTGAGAATATTGCTGTGACAGGGAACATCTGTCCCAAGGGAGTGAAGTTCGCCAAAAACGAAATCACCAACCCCACCCGCTCGTTGACAACAACTGTAGCGACAATTTTCCCGGAAATGCCCAGATTGCCCGTAAAAACCCGTGACGAAATCCCCAAGGGCAAGGTGATGGAAGTGATGGAGAAAATCCGCACGGTGCTTGTTAAGGAACCAAAAAAGGTGGGCGACGTGATACTCGCCAATGTGTTCGGTACGGACATTGTCGCCACGGGCGAAGTGCTTGCCTAACCGCGCGGTATATATAATCCCAATTTTCAGGGTATAGGAACGGTATATGAAACGAATTTTAACCTACGGCACTTTTGACCTGCTCCACTGGGGACATATTGAGATTCTGCGCCGCGCCAGAGCCTTGGGCGACTGCCTTATTGTCGCGTTGAGTACAGATGAATTCAACGCAATCAAAGGAAAAAAAGCGTACCACAGCTACGAGGTTCGCAAGAAAATGTTGGAGGCAATCACCTATGTAGACCGCGTAATTCCCGAGGAATGTTGGGAGCAAAAACCGCATGACGTGGAGCTTTTCAACATCGACACCGTGGTTATGGGCGACGATTGGGCAGGGAACGAGAAATTCACCAAGCAACTTTTAGGGCTGTGTAATTTGGAATTTTTGCCCCGAACCACGGGAGTTTCCACCTCATCCATCAAGAAAGATTTGGGTCTGCAATCTCCTGTTGACGGCATTTCCCAAATACCTGAACCAACACTGAGGAATCAGTAGACAGTAATAAGAACACTCTGCGCGTCCACTAAGAGCCTGTGGTCAGGAGATTAAATAGACTATTTTTGAGTGATTTTTTTGCCAAACCAGGCAAAAAACACAGAAATGATTTGTTCATTTCGAGTATTTTTAATGAAGTTTGGCGGAAAAAGCGCAAAAAAGATACCGTTTCAAGAGACTGAACACAGGTGCCTAATATTTGCCACTCTCAAAAAAGCATATCCCAACAATCCCCCGCAAAAGCTATTACCAAAATTCTAGCGAGGTGATTGATATGGATATTCAAGACGCAGCTTGGGCAAGGTTTTTACAGAGCGGTCATGTGAGCGATTATATGCAGTATTGCCTATTGCGGGGGACTACAGCACCCAGGAGTTATACCCCTCAAAAACAGTCCAACACGAAGAAAAAGGACGATGAAAAAGGTGAATATTATCACGGTTTCTGGTAAACTAACATCTACTGCCATTTAATATCTGGAATAAAAAATCCGAGGAACTGGAATGTATTTGAACACCGTGGGGTTGGTTTTGCGGGTGCGGGATACCGCCGAAAACGACCGCTTACTCAGCATCCTGACCCCCGAATTCGGCGTAATCAACGCCTTCGCCAACGGCTCACGGCGGCTGAAGTCCTCCCAACTTGCGGCGGCACAAACCCTGTGCTACGGCGAATTCAACCTTTACCGCCGCCGCGATACTTATATCGTCAACGACGCGAAAAGCCACAGCGTTTTTTTCGGCTTACGCCAAGACATCACGACCCTTTCACTTGCGGGCTATTTCTGCGAACTGGCGGAGTTTTTGTCACCAGAGGATACGGATTCCCGCGAAATTTTGCGCCTAATGCTCCTGTTCCTCAACTGTCTTGAGAAAAAACGCCGCCCTCAAGAAGTCCTGAAACCCGCCACAGAGCTGCGGCTTCTCACCTTGGCAGGACTCGCCCCCAATTTAGCGCGATGCAGGGAATGCGCAGCGGAAACACTTGAGGGCAATTTTGTTAAATTTGATCTAGTCGAGGGCAATTTCAGCTGTTCAAACTGCAATGGAGGCGGGGAAAAAGTCGGCTTGGGAGTACTCAGCGCAATGGCTCATGTCCTCTGCGCACCGCTGAAAAGGTTGTATTCATTCACCTTGCCGGCAAATTCACTGACTATCTTGGGAGAAATCACAGAAAAATATTTGAAGATACATATCCCTCGTAAACTGAATTCTCTAGAATTTTATCACGAAATATTGACGATAACGTGACTATATTTCTTGCGCGGATGCAAAATTTATACACATATTTGGGAGGAATTTATCATGAAAAAAGCACTTCGGATTATTCTGTGCATTGGGTTGGTGGGGGCGGTGATTGCCGCAAGTCTCCTGATTTCCTATGGGCGTGACGAAAATCATCGCTACGAAATCTCCGACAACGCCGACGACTACAGCCGCATTATGTCCGAGAACATTCAGGGCAATCCGCGGGTTGTGGACATTGCCATGTTGGGTTCTCACGACGCTTTCAGCGACAAAATTACGCGAAAAAGCGCAGTTGACCCCAATAATTCTATCGCCAAGCTAATGCCTGTCATCATGCCCTTTTGGGGCGGCGTTTTTGCGCGAAAAAACAAGGCACAGCACAGTGACGGCTACGAACAGGCGGTACGCGGCGCAAGGTATTTCGACGTGCGTGTCGTTTGGCAGGGCGGACAGTGGCAGAACTTCCACAGCTTCATCTCCGAGCCTTACGAGAACAATCTGCGCCACATGATTCGCTTTTTGAGCGAAAACCCGGGTGAGCTGATTATTTTCGACATTCAGCACCACTTTCCCATGGAGAACACTAGCGCGATGATGTTGGAATTTATGGGAGAGATTACCTATGAGGGCAAAAGCATTTGGGATTTTGTCCGCTTTGACCCCACGCAAATTCCCTTGGGTGAATTGACGTACGAGCAGGCAACCAACGGCGGCGGCGGCATTGTGGTTTTGGTGAAAATTCCCCAAAGTGAGGGCTGCAAATACTATCAATATAACAGCGAGACCATGCGTTCAAACTGGCACAACAAGTCCACGGGACGGGAGATTATCCAAGGGATTGAGGCGGAATACGCCTACCTCAGGGAAAATTTTGAAACACACAAGGACGCTTTTCGTGTCAATCAAGCCCAAACCACTCCTGGCATGAGCCTTGAATACTGGAGCTTGCTCCACGATGCTGACCGCAGCAATGTTATGATGGTTACACACCCAGATTTTTCCGCGTGGCTTGAGGTGATGCCCATCTTCATGGTAAACAACATAGACTCCTCTGCGGAAAGCTTCAACGCCGCCGCTATGGAGGCTATCAACAAATTTAATCGGGGGCTAAACTAGTGCATATTCCCTATTTATCCCGCAAAGAATACCATAAATTCCCCTATGGAGCGGTGGAAATCGGCACTCAAATGTGTTTCCGCATTGTCGTTCCCAGAGGGTGGAACTGTAAAGGCGCAACACTTTACATCTGGGAGGATGATAAGGCTAGAGAGCCTTATGCCATGGATTGGGACTGCCTTGAGGGGGAGGGAGAGGAGTGGTGGAAAGCCTGTGTGACACTGGAAAAATCGGGACTATATCACTACCATTTTGTCTGCGATTTGGGACAGGGCGCCTGGTCTATTGGTGCGGGAGAAAAGGGACAAGGACAGTGGGGAAGTGTAAAGCCTTTTAGCTTTACAGTCTATTCAGATGAATTCGACGAGCCAACTTGGCTCTACGGCGGAACGATATACCAAATTTTCCCAGACAGATTTTACAATAGCGGACAACCCAAAGAAAATGTGCCGAAAGACCGCATATTAAGAGAGGATTGGGGTGCAACGCCCTATGCAGCACCAGTTTACAGAACACAGGAAGCAGACGAAAACGGTGTCTCCCCCCAGTGCGAGAGCTACGACTTTTTCGGCGGAGATTTGGCAGGCATTATCCAAAAATTACCATATCTTCAGGGACTTGGAGTCAGCTGTATTTACCTCAACCCCATCTTTGAGGCGAACTCAAATCATCGATACGACACTGCCGACTACTCCAAAATCGACCCCCTCCTTGGCAAGGAGGAAGACTTCACAGCGCTGTGCAAAGCGGCTAAAAATCACGGCATTTCAGTGATGCTGGACGGAGTGTTCAGCCACACCGGCGCGGACAGCGTCTACTTTAACCGCGCGGGGAGATACGGCGGCGGCGGTGCGTACCGCGACCCCGCCAGTCCCTACCGGCAATGGTATAAATTCACCGAATACCCCCGAAAATACAGTGCTTGGTGGGGAGTGGATATCCTGCCGGAAGTGGTTGAAGAAAACGAGAGTTTTCAGGCGTATATCATGGGAATCGCAAGAAAGTGGCTGAAAGCAGGAGCTTCCTCCTGGCGGTTGGACGTTGCGGACGAACTCCCCGACTGCTTTTTGGACGACTTCACGGCTACAGTCAAGGGAGAAAAATCCGATGCCTATGTATTGGGTGAGGTCTGGGAGGATGCAAGCTGTAAAATCAGTTACTCACAGCGGCGGCGATACCTGCAAGGGAAACAACTTGACAGCGTAATGAATTATCCCCTGGCGGAGGCAATACTAAACTATGCCAAGGGCGGTTGCGCGAATGCACTGGCGGAAGTCTTAGAAACACTGGCGGAGAACTATCCGCCGCGCGCTTTGCATCTCGCCATGAACCACATCGGCACCCACGACACCGTGCGCGCATTGACTCTCTTGGGCGACGGTGTAAAGGGTTATCACTTTACAGGAAATCAGGAATATATTGCCAAAAAACGTCTGAAAATAGCCAGTCTTTTGCAATATACATTGCCAGGAATTCCCTGTTTGTACTACGGCGACGAGGCAGGCTTGCAGGGGGGTAAGGATCCCATGAACAGGAGCTGCTTCCCTTGGGGCATGGAGGACAAAGAGCTAACGCAGCACTACCAAATGTTGGGGAAGTTGCGGCGGGAAAATCCTATATTCCGCCGTTCGCCCTGTAGAATTCTTGAAAAAAATGGCAGTAGGTTCGTCTTTGAACGCTATGAAAATAACGAGGTTTTTCGGGTGGAAATCGACGGTTTAGACTACAAAATAAGCAATAAAAAAGCGTGATTTTTAATAAAGAAGGAGGGACATATGAAAAAACAGACACGTCAGGAGTATCGCACAGCAAGGCAGAGCGCGCGGCAGCGAACTGCCCGTGCTGTGTTGTCGTTTTTGGCGTTTGTGGTGTTGGTGGGGGCGATTTCCGCCGCCTATTATTGGCGTAATTCCGAGCCGAAAATCCCCGACGACACGGATAGTACCACCTCCCCCGAACAGAGCGCAGACAGCAGCGAGGAGTTGGGCAGCGCGGTGTTTTTCCTCTACTTAAAGAGTGAGAGGGAGGATGCACACAGCGGTGTTTTGCTCACGGTCAACGCCGACGCGGCGACAGCACAGGTCAAGGCACTGAGCCGAAAACAGCTTGAGAATTTGCGCGATGAGGACGGACTTTCCACCACTTCAAAAGCTCACGAGAGCCTGAAAATCCACATAAAAACGGCGGTGGATCGTGTGATTTTACTTGATGAGCGGGGCTTTAAGGATGCGGCGAATGCCTTGGGAGGGTTGGATATTTTTTTGGACGAGCAGACAGAGTTTGTTTGGGACGGCACAAGGCGAACCCTGCATCAGGGGCGGAATTTACTGCGCGGTGAGTCCCTGCTGCGCTATTTGCAGTACGCCACGGTGGAGGGCGACACAGCAACTCAGCAGGCGTTGTGGCACGGTTTGGCGGCGCTGACCCTCAGTCCCGCCAATCGCGGCAAGGGAGAGATTCTTTTCAGCCGCCTTATTAATATGGTAAAAAGTGACATATCCGCTATGGATTTTGTTTTGGCGGGCGGGGCTTTGGACAAGTTGGCGCGGGACGGGCTTGATGCGGAGTGAGAAATGAACGCCGTATTGACCTCCAGTTGACATTTTCCGCCGTTCCATGTATACTATCCTTAACAAAATCATACTAAAGGAGCGACATATCTTGAAAGAGTTGGAAAACAAACCCCTGGACAAAAAAAACGCGCCGTCTGCGCCCACATCGGGCATCACCATGAAAGACAAAATCGGCTATGCTCTTGGCGACATGGGCGGACTGTTTTTTTTCAGCACAGTCAGTGCTTATCTCCAGATGTTCTACACAGAGATTCTGCGCATTCCGCTAGCAAAAATTAGCAATTTGTTGCTAGCAGTCCGAATTTGGGACGGCATTAACGACCCGATCTGCGGCACATTAATTGACCGCCGTAAGCCTAGCGAAAACGGCAAATTCCGCCCGTTTTTACGTATGTTCTCTCCGCTCCTCGCCGTCTTCGGCGTACTTATGTTCACCCGCATTCCGGGGCTTAGCGCCGCCCAATACCTCATTTACGCCTACATCACCCACATTCTCTACGAGGGAATGTATACCATGTGCAACATCCCTTACGGCTCCATGGCGTCGGTCATCACAGACGACGGAGCGGAACGGTCTCAGCTTTCCACATTCCGCTCCATCGGCGCGGGACTTGGTGGCTTGCCCGCCCAAATGATACTGCCCATGTTTGTCTTTTCCGTGGACGACAATGGACAAAAATTCCTCAACGGCGACAAATTTTTTATGGGCATGGTAATTTTTGGGATCCTCACTATCATCGTCTATTGGTCCAGTTTTTACCTGACAAAAGAGCGCATCGCCCCGCCGCCGCCTGAAAAAGCCCAGAAGCAAAACATCGGTGAAACCATCTCATTCCTGCTGAAAAATAAGCCCTTTTTGGTACTGTGCTTTGCCTCCATGCTCATGGTCGGCACGCAATTTTACACGCAAAATGTCTACAATTACCTGTACAAGGACTACTTCAACGAGCCTGAACTCTACACTTTTGTCACCATCGCAACCTATGCGCCAATGGTGTTCCTGATACCGTTTATTGGCAAATTGGTGGAGAAGTTTGGTAAAAAACGCCTATGTGGCTATGGGCTGCTCATGTCAATGGTGGCAAATATTATCGCCCTTTTGATTCGCACCGCAAACCCATATGTTTTCTTGGTATTTTGTTTCCTCAGCGGCTTGGGCTTCACTTTTTTCCTCCTGCAGATTTGGGCTATGGCGACGGATGTCATCGACTATCAGGAACTGATTTCTCACAAGCGCGAAGAGGGGACAAGCTTCGCATTCTTCTTCTTCACACGCAAAATCGGACAGACCCTTGCGGGTGCGGGTGCGCCATGGCTGATGATGGCAATCGGCTACAAAGTTGCTGAAGGGGACGAGATTATCGTCCAAGCCGCCGGCGTTGCCGACCAACTCTACACCATCGCCAACCTAGTTCCCGCCATCACCTTTTTCCTCATGTTCATCACCGTGAGCTTCCTGTATCCCCTGGACAAGGAACAGGAGGAGGATATGCGGGCAAAGCTGCGCAAACGCCGTGCCGGTTGAGATTTGAAAGTTAATCGACTATAAAAGTTGCACAGGCGGATACCACAAATGTCGGAATACTTTGCGTATTCCGACATTTAATAAAGCTGTGTATTTTGCGTAGTGTACTACGTTACGCCAAGTTATAGAAAGCCGCCGCTCCGCCATAAACCGCGCCGTCACCAAGTTGCGCCTCGATTTTCAGTAGACGGTTGTACTTTGCAATGCGGTCTGTGCGGCTCATTGAGCCTGTTTTGATTTGTCCCGCGTTGGTCGCCACAGCAATGTCCGCAATGGTGGCATCCTCGGTTTCGCCGCTGCGGTGGGAAATCACTGCGGTGTAGCCCGCGCGTTTCGCCATCTCGATAGCCTCAAAAGTTTCGGTCAGGGAGCCGATTTGATTGACCTTGATGAGGATAGAATTGCAAAGACCAAGCTCAATGCCTTTCGCCAAACGCTTGGTATTAGTGACAAAGAAATCGTCACCCACAAGCTGTACACGTCCGCCGATACGCTCGGTAAGCTTTTTGTAGCCGTCCCAGTCGTTTTCGTCCAAACCGTCCTCGATGGAAACAATCGGGAAATCGTTGATGAAGGACTCATACAGCGCAATCAACTCGTCAGCTGTGAGTGAACGCCCCTCACCCGCCAGGTCGTACTTGCCCGTTTCTTTATTATAGAACTCAGAAGAGGCGACATCCATGGCGATTTTCACGTCGTCACCCGGCTTGTAGCCCGCTTTTGCAATAGCCTCCATAATCACCTCGAGAGCCTCGCGGTTACTGGCAAGGTCAGGGGCAAAACCGCCCTCGTCGCCCACGGCAGTGTTCTTACCCTTTGACGAAAGGACACCCTTAAGCGCGTGGAAAACCTCCGCACCCATGCGGATGCAGTCGGCGAAAGTCTTTGCGCCAACGGGCATAATCATGAACTCCTGGAAGTCGACAGAGTTGTCCGCATGAGAACCGCCATTGAGGATGTTCATCATGGGGGTGGGCAGTTGTTTGGCGTTAAAACCGCCCAAATATTGGTAAAGCGGCAGGTCGTGATAGTCCGCAGCCGCGTGGGCGACAGCGAGAGAAACGCCCAGGATCGCGTTGGCACCGAGCTTACTCTTGTTTTCTGTACCGTCAAGAGCAATCATTGCACGGTCGATTCCCAGTTGATCCGTCACGGCGAAATTACCCGTCAGCGCGGGAGCGATGACTTCATTTACGTTGGCGACTGCTTTAAGTACGCCCTTGCCCAGATAGCGGGATTTGTCTCCGTCGCGCAGCTCCACAGCCTCGTGTTCGCCTGTGGACGCGCCCGATGGTACCATTGCGCGGCCATAGGCGCCGCTCTCAGTCCAAACCTCCACCTCAACGGTGGGATTGCCGCGGGAATCGATAACCTCAAGTGCGTTGATTTTTGCGATAACTGACATTTTTTAACTCCTTAAGTTTTTAGTTTCAGGATTGATGAGCAACAAAAATATGGCAAAACTTGTGAAACTGTTATATCCAAACCAATATTCCTTTATTCCTCGCTCCATAGTTGCTTATTATACCATTTTTTCGCAGAAAAGTCAAAAATAAACTTCTGCACAAAGCAGTAGTTCCAACAGGAATTTGTTGAAAAAATCCCCTCTCCTAACTGGCGATTGCCGCCCGCAGTTGGGTGCTGCTTGTGGAGCGCGTATAAGGAAAAAATACGATCTCCACGCCCTTGCCCTCAAAAAAGTGTTGATATTTCTTGAAACGCTCCGAACCTTTGTAGTCGCTGCCCACAAAAAGCCTGTGGTAGCGGTACTTTTCCCAAGCGTCAGAATCCTCCGAACACGCCTGAACAGCCTTGTCCACCCAAGATACCGCGCCGACAATCGCCCGCCGCTCCTCGTAAGAAATATAGGTTTCCCGCTTTTTGTGAATCACGTTTTTGTGTACCCCCACAATCAAATAATCACACTGCGCCTTCGCCTTTTTGATGATATTCAGATGTCCGATATGAAACAGGTCAAAGGTTCCGCTCATATATCCGATTACGGGCGTTTTTCCTCCGTCCGCCTGTAGGGCGTTTTCTTTGTATTTATAGGAATTCAGCCCGAACTCCCGAGGATTTTCCATGTTTTCCTCAAGGACATTTTTATAGATTTCATCGTATTTGGGAATGAACAATTCCTTTTTGCTGTAAAGACTTTCCAGGATTTCCCGGGATAAGTCACCCAATTTTTCAAGTTGAGTGCTATTGGAATGAAAGCGCGTTCCCTCTATTTTACCGGGAGCAACCAAGAGCAGGCGGTTGCTAAATCCCTGCGCCTCCAGTTCGATGTTCAGCGACCGGGAAAAGCTTGTCAGTGCTGCCTTTGTCGCACCATAAACACTGTAGCGCGGGGAAACAACAAGCCCCGCAATGCTCCCCATAAGCCCGCAGAAAAAAGGCGTTTTGCTCCTAATTCGCTCATAAAAACTCTGAATGATTTTTATTGCCCCAACGGCGTTTACGCCGAACAGCTTGTCAATCTCAACAGGGTGCAGGCTCTCGAAATTCGCAACTCTGCCCAATCCTGCGGTTATGAACAATGTATCAATCTCCTCGTCTCGGGCGAGAGCGTCTACAATAGCAGAGTTAAAGTCCAGCAAATCACAGTGAATATAGGGAAAAATGCCCCGTCCATGAATATCTGGACGTTGCCTATCCAATATATATACATATCGGTCGCTCCTCGCCAACGCCGTCGCCAACGCCAGACCAATCCCGTTGCTGCCGCCCACCACAACCGCCTTTTTCATGCCTCAACCTCCTGTGTTTTCTCTCTTTATTATAGACAATTTTGCTGAAAATAGACCCGTGTAAGGAGAATCCAATTATGCAAACAGAAACCGCAATGACGCTAGAACAACAGAAAAATATACGGGAGCTTCAGAGCTTAGTGTTGGAGATTTTGCTTGTTATGGACAAACTTTGCAAGGAGTTCGGCATCAGCTACTACCTTGCCGAGGGAACACTTTTAGGGGCGGTTCGCCACGGTGGCTTCGTACCTTGGGACGACGACGTGGACATCGTTATGCCACGCAAGGATCACGACCGCTTCATCAAACTCGCCGAAAAGCACCTGCCTGCGGGCTATTGCGTCGACAGCGTTCATACCAACCCGAAACATTGGACAAACACCTCCTTTGTACAGATGACGCGGGATGTGCCCCACAAGAAAACCCGCCTTTCAGGCATCGCCCTCCACAACGGTCCCTGCGTGGACATCCTCGCCCTGGATTTCGTCCCCTGCTACAGCAATCAGCTAAAACGGCGTGAAATGATGACCCGCGTTTTCCGCCGCACTCTGTGGGTGAAGTCGGGATTGCACCCAAAAAGTTGGTACAAAACTCCTGAAAAACGCCTGCGGCTTTACTATCCCGCGAAAATTATCGCCGCGTTTATGTCCTTTTCCGCCCTGCAAAATGCAATATACCGCCAAATGACCATGACAGACGACAGCTCCCATCAGTTTTACAGCGTGTTCGCCAGTCTTTACCGCATGAACAGGGAAACATTCCCCAAAAAGTGGTTCGCCGAGCCTGTATATCTCGATTTTGAGGGTCACAAGCTGCCCGTGCCTCGGGAATACCACAAAGTTCTCACCCGAATTTACGGGGACTATACCGTACTCCCGCCAGTTGCAAAACGCACGAGCAAGCATTTTTTTGACAGCATTGTACAGAATAATGAAACACATGAAATGCAAAATGATGAGGAAACACATGAAAAACCCACAGACAATACAAAGGGGGCGGCATGGAGAAAAATAATAATTCCCTGAGCGTGGGGGCAATTTGGAGGGTAAATAGGGAATTCTGGACAAAAAAGCTTAAAAAACGGCTTAAAAAAAAGCGCAGAAGTCTTAAAAAAACATGGCTCAGCGATTACCTGCGCCTGCCCATTGCGGAAAAAAACATACTCTATGACGCGTTCAGCGGCCTTGGTGTGCTGGACAGTCCTCGGGCTATCTTCAAGGAGCTTTTGGCGCGGGGGGATGACTTTGTCCATATTTGGACGGTAAAAAATCACAAAATTTCAGAGGAAAACCTCAATGAGTTTCGAAATCTACCCAACGTGATCTTTGTCAAGCGAGGCAGCCGAGAGTACCTGAAAGCGCTTTCCACAGCCAAATATCTGGTCACCAACAACACATTTCCACCATATTTTGGCAGGCGCAAAGGACAAATTTACCTGAACACCTGGCATGGCATCCCACTGAAAGCCATGGGCTATGAACGGCAGGGACAGCGGGTGGACGCCACAAAAAACGTCGCCCGCAACTTCCTCAACGCCACTCATATAGTCGGCGCTAACGATTTCACTATCCGCAGACTTTTCAAAAAAGCGTATATGATGGAGGGGATTTTTCGTGGGAAAATCCTAGGGGAACCCATGCCGCGCACGGACTTGGTACAGAACACCAAACATGAATATATAGAAGAAAAACTGGCACGAATGGGGTTTTCCACGGATAAAAAACGCATTGTCTACGCCCCCACATGGCGCGGCGCGTTATATAATCAACTTCAGTTCGACCTTGAAGAGCTGAAAAATTTCGTACGCACACTCAAAGAAAAAATCGACACTGACCGCTATCAAGTCTACCTGCGGGTGCATTATTTCCTCTACCGTGCCATAAAAATGGACGAGGAGCTAGCGGAGCTTTGCATACCCTTTACCGTGGACACAGACGAGCTTTTGAGTGTTACTGATGTATTGATTTCCGACTATTCCAGTATATTTTTTGATTTTTTGTCTACAAAACGTCCCATACTGTTCTACGTCCCCGACCTTGAGGACTACGCGGAAAACCGCGGACTGTCCATCGACCCGCAAGATCTGCCCGGACCTGTTGCAAAGGACATTGACACTGTCGCCCATTTCATTAGCAACCTTGAGGAAGTGGGTGAACAATATACCAAAAAGCACCAGGAAATGTGCACTTGGTGCATATCCCGGGAGGATGGCAACGTGACAAAGCGAGTGGTTGATACTGTGTTTTACGGCGCACAGAGTGATTGGATTTCCTGCGCAACGGAGAAGAAAAAGCTGCTTTTTATGGCGGACTGGACAAAGAATTTTGCGGGACAAAGCCAGTTTACGGATTTTCTTAACAAAATCGACTACAGCAAGTACGACGTGACTTTACTCACAGGAGAGTGCAGAGGACAACAAAAGGAGCTTTTGGAGAATATCAACAAAAATGTGCGTATCCTGGTGAACACAAAGGCACCCGCCGCCCCCCTGCGCCGACGGCGGAAAACTCGCCGCCGCCTTAAAATCGGAGACATTTCATTGGGTGTCGCTTGCGAGAACTACAACATGGAGCATGAGTGGCGCAAACTCACAGGGAACGCGGAATTTGACCTGTGCGTACAGTTGCAGCCCACTGTTTCCCAATTCAACTGGCTACTCTTGGGCTATGTGGCAAAGGCACAAAAAAAGGTGTTTGTCTATAGCCACACCTTCCGTCCTGCGGTCTTGAATCAGGAACGATATAGATACCACGATGTTGAGGCAGAAAACTTGGAGGATGTTTGGGGGCTTCTAGATGCTAGAGCATGAGGTGAAAAAATGCGCGTGGAAAAATTTGTATCCGCTATCGAGAGCCTTGGGGTGAGCTTCTATACGGGCGTGCCCGACTCTTTGCTTGCGCCGCTGAACGCCATGCGGACAGGGGTGGTAGCGGCAAACGAGGGGGCGAGCGTAGGGCTTGCGATCGGGCATTATCTGGCTACAGGCAAGCCCGCCTGTGTCTATATGCAAAACAGCGGTATCGGCAACGCCCTGAACCCTATCTGCTCCCTGCTGCACAGCGACGTCTACGCCATTCCCGTTGTGTTCGTTGTGGGCTGGCGGGGCCAGCCAAAAACGCCCGACGAGCCCCAACACACCTTTCAGGGCAAGTGCACCAAGGAGCTTCTTGAACTCATGGGCATTCCGGTGGCGATTATCCGCAAGAATACGGAAAACATGGCAGACATCGCCGAAAATTTCAGGCTGTATCTTGCGCAGGGACGCTCTGTGGCGTTTTTGGTAGAGAAAGATGCGCTAGAGGGTGACAAGGCATTAGCCTTTACACGTCCTTGGAAACTTTCCCGCGAGGATGCCTTGGGGGTGATACTGGAGAACTCCCGTGAGGACGATGTTTTTGTCAGCACCACAGGGAAATTGAGCCGCGAGCTTTTTGAGTTGCGGGCTGCAAAGACGAATAATGCAGGGCAAATCCTCAGCAAGGAAGCATCTGCCTACCCTACAAACCCTTGCCGTGATTTTCTCACCGTGGGCGGTATGGGTCACAGTCTGATGATTGCCGCAGGGATTGCGCGAGAGCGAAAAAAAGGACGGGTGTTTTGCCTTGACGGAGACGGGGCGGCACTCATGCACTTTGGAGGATTGGCAGTGGTAAATACTTTGGGACTTAAGAATTTGGTACACGTGGTGATAAACAATGGCAGCCACGAATCTGTGGGAGGCTTGCCTGTGTGCGGCGGCGGCTTAGAGTTTGCGCCAGCAGCCAGGGCTTTGGGCTACAAAAACGTCCATAGTGCGAAAAATGCCCAGGAGCTGCGCCGCGCAATCCAAAACGGCGGTGACTTTATCGAGGTGTTCACGAATTTATTTTTCCGCTCGGATTTAGGGCGCCCAACCACTACTCCGAAAGAGAACAAAAAAGCATTTATGGCGTTTTTAGGAGGTTCAGCATGAAAGCCTTATTACTCAATTCCGGCATTGGCAAGCGCATGGGCGCATTGACGGCAAATAAGCCCAAAGCCATGCTAGAACTCGGCGGCAACACTACCATAATCTCACGGCAGATAGAACAGCTTTTGGCGGCGGGCATCCGTGATTTTGTTGTGACCACAGGACCTTTCGGCGATATGCTAGAGGGCTATCTTAGAGAGCAATTCACCTATATTAACTTCCAATTTGTAAAAAATAGCTTGTATGCCAGTACCAACTACATATACTCCATTTTCCTTGGGCGGGAATTTCTGCGCGAGTGCGAAATTTTGCTTTTACACGGGGATTTGGTTTTTGAAAGCCGTGTTTTAGAATTGATAATAAAAGCCAATACTAGCGTTATGACAGTGGACAGTTCCCTGTCAATACCTGAAAAGGACTTCAAAGCGGCGGTGAAAAACGGGAAAATCATCGCCGTGGGGACAGAAATTCACGGCGCCGCTGCCCAACCTCTGTATAAGCTAACTGAAGACGACTGGTCAATTTGGCTAGAGAGCATTGAGGATTTTTGCCGGCGCGGGGAGAGGGGTGTATACGCGGAAAACGCCCTGAACGCCGTGAGTTGGAGAATGAACTTGCGCCCTCTGAACCTGAATGGGCTTTTCTGCGCCGAAGTTGACACGCCGGAGGACTATTCGGCTGTGAGGATTCAGGACACAGGATTGAGGTAATGCAGAAATGCAGGGGATACGCTCATACAAAAAACACAAGCATACACGAGGTACACAATGAAAACAAAAGTCTACCTATCAATGAGTGCGGACGTGCTACATCCGGGACATATCCGCATAATCAATCAGGCGGCAAAGTTGGGGGAGCTGACCGTGGGGGTGTTGTCGGATGAAGCGATTACTAGCTTCAAGCGATACCCCATTTTGCGCTATGAGCAACGGGCAGCAATCATTGAGAGCATCAAAGGTGTGGCGCGGGTGATGTGTCAACAGGAATTGGACTACACCGATACCCTCAACGCACTGAAGCCTGATATTGTCGTCCACGGGGACAACTGGAGAACGGGGGTGCAAGCGCCGATCAGGGCGAAAGTGGTGGAAGCTCTGGCGAGTTACGGGGGGCGCTTGGTAGAATTCCCCTACTACAGCGACAATCAGATAAAGCAACTGGACGAGCACTCCCGCACAATTTTGGGTATGCCCGAAAACCGACGGCAACGCTTGAGGGAGCTGCTGAAGCTGAAAAAAACTATACGGGTTTTGGAGGCGCATAATGGGCTTACAGGGCTGATTGTGGAGAAAACCTGCGTGGAAATTGACGGGAAAATCCAACAGTTTGACGGTATGTGGGTCAGTTCCCTGTGCGACAGCACCATGAAAGGCAAACCCGACATCGAGTTGGTGGACAATACCTCCCGTCTGCGGACCATTGACGAGATTATGGAGGTGACGACCAAGCCCATTATCCTGGACGGGGACACGGGCGGCAAGACGGAGCATTTTGCCTATCTCGTCAAGACATTGGAGCGAATGGGTGTTTCCGCAATTATCATTGAGGACAAAATCGGGCTGAAAAAGAATTCACTTTTCGGCACCGACGTTGAGCAGACCCAAGACACTATCGAGGGATTTTGCGAGAAAATACGCAGGGGCAAGGAGGCGCTGACCACTGAGGAATTTATGGTTTTTGCTCGCTGTGAGAGCCTGATTTTGGAGCGCGGAATGGAGGACGCCCTTGAGCGTTGCCGCGCCTATGTTGACGCGGGAGCGGACGGAATCATGATACATTCCCGCCGCAAAAACGCCGACGAGATAACCCAGTTTATCGCGGAATTTCGTGCCGCAGATCATCTCACGCCCATTGTCATCGTCCCCACTACTTTCAATGAAACCCGCGAGGAGGAGTGGAGCGACCTTGGCGTGAACGTGATTATTTACGCCAACCATCTTATCCGCGCGTCATTCCCCGCCATGGAAACCACAGCGAAATTGATACTCGCCAATGGTCGCTGCAAGGAGGCGGACGAACTGCTTTGCATGGGGGTGGAGGATGTTTTGACTTTGATTCCTGAGTGAGGAACGTGCAAGCCGCCCGTATCCATAACACATACCCAAAAGGCACCTCCCGATTTGGAGGTGCCTTTTATGCCCTTACAGAAAATCACCTCACGGCAACTCGCCATATTCCTCAAGGTGCCGCAACACCTCAACAGAAGCTTGCGAAGCTTCCTCAAGCACCTCTTGCGCCTTTTTTCTTATTTGTTCGGCTTCTTCAGGCGTTGCTGTGCGAGCCTCTTCCTCGGCAAAGCGCAAAACGTCATTTTCTGCAGCGACACGGGAGGCTTGCACCCACTCAAGTGTTTCTTCGGCATCTTTACGCTCGGCGCCATCTTTTGCGTTTTTCACCTTGTCGATATATTCCGCTTCCATTTTTGCGTACCATTTTGTGTCATATTCCGCTTGCCACTTGTCGTCCTGGCGTTTTAATTCAGCGTTGTGACTTCCGTCGCCGTAATTCTTATCGATTGCGGCAAGGTAGCTAGGATAGTTTCCCCTAAATTGCGGCAAAATCTGGTTTTTGTAGGCATCAACGTACTTCTGATAAAGCTCTGATTTTTCGAGAGTTTCGTCAGTCACCCAATCTTCAAGCTGAATTGTGCCCTTGTTCCCGCCGCCAGTAACCGTTCCGTCTGGACGACCAAATCCCATTAAGATATAGTAGCCACCGGCTTGCGGAATGAAGTCACCTTCCTCTAACTGCACAGCGGTTAAAGATGGAACCATACCGCCGCCTTTGTAGAAAGAGAAGGTCTCACCTTCTTGCAAATCTCCCTTAATGTTTTTAACAACTCTGACAACACATTCTGTGAAACCGTGACCGTGTTCGCCGTAATAGTCGATGATTTCTGGAAATTCGCGGGTAAACCTTGTAAGCGAATAGTCATACGTTTCTTCAAGGTAGGCGACAAAAACATATTGTCTACTCCCTACAGATTCCTTAATGTCATCATAGTTCACAAAGGACTCCGTAATATAGTAAGCAATTTTTTTAGGCGGAACGACATGACGAAAGCCCCAATAGGATACTGCCAAGACGGGAATCGCTAAGATTATACTAAATGCTGCGATTATTATTTTAGTTAATTTTTTCATGGTGATTTCCTCCTTAGTAGTTAATAGCGCTGAACGCTGACCAGAAAAAGCCCAGGAAAGCTCCCGGGCTTTTTGTCACTCACTCATAATCATTCACGTCAACCCCCGGTTGACCTGCTCTTGTTGGACCTTGAACGGTGGGGTCAATCTCGGCGGCGCGTTTTGACTCTTCTTCTAATTCCCGTTTATCTCTTTCAAATTGGGCTTCACGTTCAGCCTCACCTTCCGCCCATTCCCTATCCTTTTCAGCCTGCCATTTTGCATAGGTTTCGAGAGAGGGACTATCCGGCAGAAGCTGTCCGTTTTCCTTGAAATTCACGTCAAATTCGGACATATACCTGGGTACATATGCCAAATATGTGTGAGCCCAATCATTTAACACAGGGTTCTTGCAGCCTTCAACAAACTCTTGATAAATCTCAGACTTTTCAAGAGTTTCAGCGGTTATGCCTTGCTCCAATTCAACCGTTGAATTTGGACCGCCCCCACCAAATGTGCTGTCTTCACTAGCGTTAGCGAGAAACACATAGAGCTTGCCTTCTTCCGGTATCACATCATCTCGATGCTTTATCAGAGCTGAAAGTGTCGGCTCGAGCCCTCCGGGTTTGTAATAGCTTATGGGCACGTCTGTTCTCAAATCACCTTTAATGTTTTTGAGAACTTTTATGACGCATTCAGTGTAAGCATTACAAGCAAAATCCTCAGTGCGAGAAGCGGGAAAGCTACGATATAATCTTGCTTGATTCATATCATAGGTTTTTTCGACATAGCCGACAAAAGCATAGGGAGCGAAACTTACTCTTTCTGCGACAATATATGGGTTACTCGCATAATCAGAAAGAATTTCATTAGTTTTTGTTGGCGGTACGAACTGACGGAAGACATAGTACCCCGTGGGTAGCGCAAGGATAAAGGCTAGGGAAATGGCTAATACACGCCAAAATGATGTTTTTTTAGTTGATTTTCTCATTGTATTTTCCTCCTCAATACTTGATAGCATTGTACGCTGACCAGAAAAAGCCCAGAAAAACTCCCGGGCTTTTTTGTCACTCACTCATAATCATTCACATCAACCCCCGGTTGACCTGCTCTTGTTGGACCTTGGGTGGTGAGCTCAGGGAGCCCTTCTTCGAAAGCAGGCTCTTTTGCCAAACTTTCTGACGCCTCAGCAGCAGCTTGCGAAGCTTCCTCAAGCACATCTTGCGCCTTTTTTCTTATCCGTTCGGCTTCTTCAGGCGTTGCTGTGCGAGCCTCTTCCTCGGCAAAGCGCAAAACGTCATTTTCTGCGGCTACACGGGACGCTTGCACCCACTCAAGGATATCCTCGGCATCCTTTTGCTCTTGACGGTTAGCGGCGTTTTTAACCCGATAGGCATACTCCTCTTCCATCTTGGCGTACCATTTTGTGTCGTAGATGGCGGAGCGTTTGTCTTGTAGGAATTTCAGGGCGGCGTTGTGGCTACCGTCACCGTAGTTTTTGTCGATTGTCGCATAGAAACGCTCAATTTCAGGCTCTGGACGGTCAAGGGTTGCCAAATGCATTTCCATGAGTTCCTCAGTACTAAGGTCTTTGTTGGTTTTCCAATCTTTGAGGATTTCTTCATTGTTGAGCATATCGAGGAAGTCTTGCATTGTGGGTTTTGAGCCAGGGAGGATTTGGTTTTCATAGGCATCAACATACTTCTGATAAAGCTCTGATTTTTCGAGAGTTTCGTCGGTCACCCAATCTTCAAGCTCAATCGTGCCGTTGTTCCCGCCGCCAGTCATTGTTCCACATGGGTGAGCGACTCCTGTGAAAATATATAACCCGCCAACTGTAGGAGTTACATCACTTTCATGCATACGGAAAAAGGTCAAATCCTTGGTGTACCCTCCAGTCTTGAAGAAAGAGAATACTTCGCCCTCGGGCAAATCGCCCTTGATTGTTCGAACAATTCTAACAACACACTCCGTAAATTCCTCATTAAATGCGTGTATAGATTCGGGAAATTCACGCGTAAATCTCTTGAGGTTGTAGTCGTAGGTTTCTTCAACGTATCCTACAAAAACATACTGCTTTACGCCAACAACCTCACGTGGATCGTCAAAGTTCATCGGTGAGCTTACAAGGGTAATGGATTTATTGGAGGGCGGAACGATATGTCTATATCCCCAATAGGATAAAGCTAAGATGGGAATGACAAGAATTGTGCTAATTACTGTGATCATAATTTTGGTTGTTTTTTTCATGATAGTGTACTCCTTTATTTGCTATTATATGAAGCTAAATCGTCCAAGCCTAGTGAGTAACTATACATATTTGCTCCACTAGACAGGGCGTTGCCGCGACCGTTAGTGTGTTCTAACCCAAGGACGTGTCCCAATTCGTGCATATGAATGAATTTTTGTTGGATAGGTGAAATGACAGCAGAAAGGTAATGCTGTCCATCCACAAATTGTGTGTAATAGCTTAGTTTTCCATTTTTTACGGTTACAAGAACTCCTAAAATATACACCAAATCAGCCGTAACAGCAGCATAATACAACTCACCAGTAGTTGGCACTGTTGTTATATCCACAACCGTAAAATCCTTGATATTAAGACCTGTTCTTTTCCTTAAAACTGTGCTACCTATTGCGTTATTCCAACGATTAATAGCAGCTTGAAAGGTTTCAACATACTTTGTACTACCATCCCAGTCGCTATGTCCTCCAGCATCAATCAAATCATAATTCATCAAGCTAATCATTCTAACATTGCTCTCAAAGACCCACATCTGCGATGCTTGCGCATCAAGAGGCGTATAGAGTGGTTGCTGAATAATTTTGTCAACGTTTAACGGGGGAAGCGCAATGCCGAGAAATTTTGTGTTGCTAGCATCATAACTTAATTTCGGCGACATCATGAAAATCCCATAGTTATTGGCACTATTGACAAGAAACTTCGCGCTAGATGGAATACTGGCGAACGCGGTTGAGGTTGAAACCTGAATGAGTTTGAGGGTTGTTCCATTGCTTGTGTTGGCGATGGACATCACGTAGTTATTGTCTACAGCCGAGCGGAAAACGTACCAATTTCCACTTTTTTGAACTTTCCAACGTTGCCCTAAGGCTTCAGTGCCTTTCACCATGGTCAGCTCTTTGTTTGCGGAAACAGTATTGTTACTGGTGGTGATATATTGACCACTGGTAACATTCCGAATGTAAACAATTTCGTTGTTAGCCGCATCATGCCCCAACGCAACCGCTTCACCAGAAAACAGCGCGAAAGAGCCAACAACGAGGGCGAGAGCAAGGAAACAGGCGGTCACCTTGCTAATAGACCGAGCAAAAGCTCGCGGCGGGTGTAAAATTTTCCAATTTTTCATGACGTGTCTCCTTTTTGTTTAGAATAATTTAGCAAATTCGTGAGAATTGCACCTATATTGTAACCCCCCCTCATGAATTTTTCTACCTTATTTTATGAACAGTTTGTTAATCTTGCGAAAAGCGTGAAAAGCCCAGGAAAGCTCCCGGGCTTTTTTGCTACTCACTCATAATCATTCACGTCAACCCCCGCTTGACCTGCTATTGTTGAACCTTGAACGGTGGGGTCAATCTCGGCGGCGCGTTTTGACTCTTCTTCTAATTCCCGTTTATCTCTTTCAAATTGGGCTTCACGTTCAGCCTCACCTTCTGCCCATTCCCTATCCTTTTCAGCCTGCCATTTTGCATAGGTTTCGAGAGAGGGACTATCCGACAGAAGCTGTCCGTTTTCCTTGAAATTCACGTCAAATTCGGACATATACCAAGGTATATTATTCCATAATTGTTGTATCACTGAATTTCTTACTGGATTTTCACAAGCTTTTACAAATCTTTGATAAATATTTGATCTATCAAGATTGTCTGCGGTAATTCCCTCCTCAAGCTCAACCGTTGTATTTGGACCAGCACCGCCAAATGTGTTGTCTTCAGCGGCGTTAGCAAGGAAAATATAGATTTTACCTTTTTCTGGATATACGTCGTCCTTATACTGTGTGAAAGTAGAAAGAGTCATATCCAATCCGCTAGGTTTATAGTAGCTTATGGGTACGTCTGTCCTCAACTCTCCCTGAATGTTTTTTAACACTCTAATTATGCACTCAGTAAAAGCAGGGTGAGCATTGTCGTTGCGACGAGATTCGGGAAATTGTCGGTAAAGCCGCGTTTGGTTCATGTCATACGTTTTCTCCACATAACCTACAAAAACATAAGGGAACATCCCAACTGCTTCAGCGGGGTTGTAGGGGTCTGAAGCGTAATCAGCTGTGATTTCATATATATTAGACGGCGGAACAAATAAACGCAATGCATAATACCCAACGGGTAACAAAAGGATAAACGCTAGGGAGATGGCTAATACACGCCACGCTGATGTTTTTTTGTTTGATTTTTTCATGATGATTTCCTCCTTACCATCTGTTGTCGTCAAGCCATTGTAAAGTGACTAAGTCATCGATTGCAAACGAGAGATTATATGCGTAAAAGCCTTGTGACATAATATTTCCACGGCTTTTATGCTTTCCTTCTTCATCGAGACCATCATTATTGTCACCTAATCCAAGAATATGTCCAAACTCATGGGCGACAGTTTTTTGTCGAGCAACACCCTCTGCAGGATAAGCATCCATAACATTCTTATAGAATTTTAGTATTCCAAGATAATTTAATGATGCGCCAGCACCGGGAGCAAGAGTGTTGGTATTACCATCACTGACATGGATGTCTTGTATAGCCCAAAAACTATCTTTTTGAAGGACGGTTCGTCCTATTTTTGCATTCCAAGCCGACATAGCAGCTTCCACAAAATTCTTATATTTTGTGGAAGCATAGTCAATATCGCTTTTACCGCCAGAATCGACATGGGACATAGTAAGATAGCCTGACCCCGCTTGCCTTGTGGTGCTTTCAAAAACCCAAAATTGACTTGTAAGCCCTTCGATAGTGGAATTAAGAGCTTTCTGACTGATTTTTGTGCCGTTGGATGTCGCATCACTTGCCGTACCCATTACTTTGCCATTTGCGGCATCCCAACTTGCCTTTGTCATTAACATAAAAACACCCTCTGGTCTTAAATCAATCGAGCGAAATTTGGCTGTATCAGGAATATTTGAAAACGATGTAGTGGTTACCTTAACCAACTTAAGAGTAGTGTTGTTATTCGTGTTAGCGACAGAAAGAACGTACTCCGTGTTGTTCGCCCAACGAAAAACATAAAACTCTCCACTTCTTTGAATTTTCCACCGCTGATTGGCGTTTTGTGCACTTGCCCAAATCTGCAAATCAGGGCTACCTGTAACAGTGCCGTTGGGCAAATCGAGATATCTGCCACTTTTTACATTTCGAATGTAGACAGTTTCGTTGTTATTTGCATTTGAACCCAACGCAACCGCTTCACCAGAAAACAGCGCGAAAGAGCCAACAACGAGGGCGAAAGCAAGGAAACAGGCGGTCACCTTGCTGATAGACCGAGCAAAAGCTTGCGGCGGGTGTAAAATTTTCCAATTTTTCATGACGTGTCTCCTTTGTGTTTAAAATAATTTAGCAAATTCGTGAGAATTGCACCTATATAATAACCCGCTCTCATTAATTTTTCCGCCTTATTTTATGAACAGTTTGTTAATCTTACGAAAAGGCGTGAAAAACAAAAGGGACAGGGCGAACCTGTCCTCTAAATTTTTTCTCTTGCTTAGGGAATCACGCCGAACACATAGAAACCGCCTGCATCAGGTTCAGCGTACCCGCATAGATGCTCTTGCCGCAGATTGCCGCGTCCATCCGCGCCGCCTTGAGGAGCAGCACATCGTCGATATCCGTCACGCCGCCGCTAGCGACAAGGGTGCAGGACACCGCGTCACGCAGCTGATAAAGCTGTGTCAGGTTGGGTCCCTGGAGCATACCGTCTGTGGCGATGTCCGTATAGATGATGGTCTGCACGCCCAATGACTGCATATATTGCGCCATATCGATGAAATTCAGGTTACTGGAGGTGGTCCAGCCGTCGGCGGTGGGTTTGCCGCCCTTGGCGTCGATGCCCACTGCGATGCGTTCAGCGTATTTCTCAACCGCCGCCTTGACAAGCTGCGGCTCGCGTATTGCCGCCGAGCCCAAAACCACCCGCGCAATGCCGTTTTCAAGATAAAAATCGATGTCCTCCATGGTGCGTATCCCACCGCCCAACTGCACGAGCAAACCGCTTTTTTCCGCTACCTCCAGGAAAATTTCAGCGTTGACCCGCTTGCCGCTTTTCGCGCCGTCAAGGTCAACCATGTGTACCCACGCCGCCCCTTGTTGGGCGAACCACAAAGCAGTGACCAGGGCGTTGTCCGCCACCTGCTCCACAGTGTTGAAATCCCCTTGCCGCAGGCGTACGGGCTTGCCGTCCTTGATATCAATTGCCGGTAAAATCGTCATTTTCTGCTCCTTCTTTATGTTGCCTTGTGCGCAATAGATGTACTTAGAACCTAAAACAGTCCCGTAATAGCCCCGTAACAGTCAATATCAATACCCTCGGCGGCGGGGCGGGGCGGCAAGCCGGGCATGGTAATTATCTCACCCGCCAACGCCACGACAAAACCCGCACCCGCACTGAGCCGCACGGAGCGTATAGTCACAGTAAAGCCCTCGGGCGCGCCCAAAAGAGCAGGGTTATCGCTAATTGAATACTGGGTTTTGGCGATACAGACTGGGTATTTGGAGATTTTGGGAGACTGGGCGGAAAGCCGTGCCAGTTCCTTTTTTGCGGCAGGTGAAAAATCCACATCCACAGCGCGGTAGATTTTCTTTGCCACAGCGTTGATTTTCTCCTCCAAAGACAAATCGTCCTCATAAGAAAACGCAAAAACGTTGGGTTCATTACAGGTTTGGGCGACTAACTCCGCCAATTCCACGGATCCCCCACCGCCCTTTTCCCAGGACTCGCACAGGGCGACGGCGATGCAGCGCTTGGAGCAATAGGCGAAAATTTCATCAATCTCCGCTTGGCTATCAGCGGTGAAGCGGTTAATCGCCACCACCACATTCAGCCCGTAAACATCCCGTAAATTCTCCACGTGACGCCCCAAATTGGTCATCAAGCCCAAGCGCAGCGCATCTAAATTTTCAGCAGAAAGATCACTTTTTGCCGCTCCGCCGTGATACTTCAAAGCGCGAATCGTCGCTACCAAAACCACACAGTCGGGTGCAAAGAGCTTACCCTCACGGCTCATAGCACGGCACTTGATATCCAGGAATTTCTGCGCCCCCAAGTCCGCACCGAAACCCGCCTCGGTCACGCAATAATCACCGTACGCCAACGCGGTGCGAGTGGCAATCACGCTGTTACAGCCGTGGGCAATATTGGCAAACGGACCGCCGTGCAAAAACGCGGGCGTACCCTCCAGTGTCTGTACTAAATTGGGGTGAATCGCCTTGTAAAGAAGAGTACACATCGCCCCTGCCGCATTCAAATCCTCTGCGGTTACCGGGTTTCCGTCATAGTCATAGCCCGCCACAATGCGTCCCAAACGCAGCTTCAGGTCAGAAATATCCTCCGCAAGACAGAGGGTCGCCATGACCTCACTGGCGGCGGTGATGTCAAAGCCCTCCTCACGGGGCGTACCGTTGAAAGTGCCGCCCATGCCCGTAATGGCAAAACGCAGTTGGCGGTCATTCATGTCCATACAGCGGCGGATTGTCACCCGGCGAGGGTCGATATTCATCTTGTTGCCCTGCTGTATGTGGTTGTCGCAGATGGCGGCGAGTAGGTTATTGGCGGCGGTGATGGCGTGCAAATCTCCCGTGAAATGGAGGTTGATATCCTCCATGGGAATAACCTGAGCGTGACCGCCCCCTGCCGCACCGCCTTTCACGCCGAAAACAGGACCCAGTGACGGCTCACGCAGGGCAAGGACGGACTTTTTGCCGATTTTGCGCATTCCGTCGGCAAGCCCCACGGACACAGTGGTTTTCCCCTCCCCCGCAGGAGTCGGGTTTATAGCGGTGACCAAGATCACCTTGCCGTTTTTCTTGTTTTCAGGCTTGCCGGAGATTTTCGCCGCGTATTTGCCGTATGGAAACACCCACTCATCGGGGATACCAAGCCCGTCGGCAATCTCGCCAATAGGTTGCGGCTTTGCCTCCCGCGCTATTTCGATGTCGCTTTTGTACTCTTTCAACTGAATCACTCTCCTAATTTGTGGTGGTAAAATCTCAGGAGAATTATAACATATTTTGGGCAGGTTTTGCAAGAAGTTCAAGACATTTTTTACTTCACTCCACGGCAAAAAGCTCTCCCGCCCCCGCTTTTGTGGCGTGCTCCGCTACCGCCAAAACTCTGTAGCGGCGCAGGCTTTGCCCTATCTGTATCTCAATCAGGTCGTCCACCTTGACCTCATATGACGCCCGCGCGGTCTTACCGTTCACTGCCACGTGCTTGGCATCGCACAGCTCATTGGCGACGGTGCGGCGTTTGATTATCCGCGAAACCTTGAGGTATTTGTCAAGACGCATAATGTGTCCTTTCTCTTTGCTATGTTGCGTTATTTCGTGCTTTTGCCCCTCTGGATGAAAAAAACAATGGTGATACAGCTCTTACTTAAAAGCTTTGAAAGAATGTAACCGCGCGCTTACTCCCCAATACTCGCTAGGCAAATAACCAATTGGCGCAATGGCGGTGGTTTCAATCACATGATACTTTTTGCCGTCTAAACGATAATAATTGACCACATAGCGGTAGCGTTTTTCCAGTGCTTTCAGAACCTTTTCGTTTTTCATTGCTACGCCAACCATAACGTGGTCGGAAAACTCAATCATCACTGTGTTGTATCCCAATTGACGCAAAATAGCAATGAGCAAAATCGCCGTATCCTCGCAGTCGCCCTTTTTGTCGTACATCTGCTCATACGGGAAGCGGGGATATTCCTTTACTCCCTTGGTTTTTTTGTCGCTCTGGTAGTCAAAATTCTGTACAAAAGCAACAAACCACAGCAAAATATCCTCCTCGCTATAGCCCTGCTTCCTCAGTCTGCCGCTCACATCTTTGACGAAAAAGTTAACCTCTTTACAGGCGGATTTTGTTAAATAGCGGGAGAAACCTGTCTTGTAATCGTCCCACTTGCGCTTGACGGCGCGATTTTTCTTGACGACACTTGCGCTCATGGGGTACACCCCCTTGGCGGTGCGGGTCTGCCCGTCTGTGGCAATCCACTTGAAGGAATAGCTGTTCACCTTGTCCGCAGCAGTGACCTTGAGAGTCGTCTTTTTGCCACCCACGGTGGCGGTTATGGTTGCACTCCCCGCCTTTTTCGCTGTGATTTTGCCGTTTTTCACGGAGATAATATCAGGCTTGCTAGATTCCCATTTTATAGTGAATTTCTTTCCCGCATAGGTGTAGGACTTCTTGTCACTGAGATTAAAACCCTTTCCGCCCTTGAGTTGAATCTTAGCGCTAAGCTGTCGGCTCCCGCCAATTTTCAGCGCGAAAGAACTGGCGGAAGACGCCTGGGAAAAGCTCACTTTTTTTACCGCCAACGACTCCCACTGGGCGTAATATGTTACATTTTTTACAGCGGTTGCGTTGCCAAGCTTTGTGCCGCCGCTTTTCTTCGTGTACCAACCCTTGAAGCGATAATCTTTGCGGGTTGGCAAGGCTTTCGGTGCAGTTATTTTGGCGTTTCGCTTCACCGACTTTGTCTGGATTTTCTTGCCGTCAATCTTCCCGCCGTTAGCGTCAAAGGTGACGGTGTATGAACTGGGAATCACCTTGGGGATAGTCTGTGTTTCTTTTTTGTTGCATACTGTGCAGCTGCGTTCCTGTTTACCTGCGGCGGATACTGTCGCCGCAAGGGTGGTTTTCCATTTTGTCCAGGTGTGGGATTTCAGTGCCGTATCCCGAGTGAACGCCAGTTCGCACAGTGAACAGACGGCGCCCTCAATCCCCTTGACGACACAGGTGGAGGGGGTGGACACGGTCCAGTTTTTCAGCACGTGTTCGTGGACTAAATCAAGGTCAAAGCGGATTTCCCCGCTCCTGTTGTCAAGAAAAATCACAAGGAAGTAGTATTGTTCTCCCGCGTTGAGCCAGTAATTGATGTAAAAATCCAAGCCGTAATCGTCGTCCGCCCTTGTCAATGACTCAAAATCTGTGTTCAGTAATTCGCAGTAGGGGTCGAGGGTGTCACTGTTGGAGTAGAATTCGTAAAATCCGCTCACGGCAGGGGTGAAACTGAACCAAAACTCCTCAGACTGATCTGCCACACTTCTTGTGTAGTAATATTTCAGGCTGAGCTGTGTGGCGGATTGCGCTGTATTCTCCCCATTGGCGCTTATGGGAACAGCCGCAAGAACCCCCGCCGCCAACAGCAGTGCCAAAAAAACGCTTGTCAATTTTTTCATCGGGCTTCCTCCTTAATGTGCAAATGAAAATGCATTTATAAAGTATAGGGGTTTTTCAGTGTTAGCGATGTTTAAAATAAAGATAGTGTTTCAACAAGCCCGTGTTAGTAATACTAACCTCTTCTCCCCGTATCCTCACCCGCGCTCCCGAACAACCCACCGCGTGGGCGTGCCCTCAAGCCCAAAAACCTCGCGGATTTGGTTGTCCAAATAACGCTGATAGCTGTAGTGAAACAGATCCGCCTTGTTGACAAAACACACGAAAGTGGGCGGGCGGGTGGATGCCTGGGTCATGTAGAAAATCTTCAGCCGCTTGCCCTTATCTGTGGGTGGCTGAACCCGCGCCGTCGCCGCCGCCAAAATCTCGTTGAGCCGCCCGGTGGGTATGCGCATGGCATTTTGGCTGTCCACAAATTTTATCAGCTCAAGGAGGCGGTCAAGTCGCGTTTTTTCCTTGGCAGAGATGAAAATAATCGGCGCATAGCTCATAAAAGCAAAATCACCCATAAGTTCTTTGCGCAACCTGTCCATGGTCTTGCCGTCCTTTTCAACCGCATCCCACTTGTTCACCGCGATGACACAGCCCTTGCCGCTCTCGTGGGCAAGCCCCGCCACCTTGCTGTCCTGCTCGGTGAACCCTTCCGTGGCGTCTATCATAATCACCGCCACTTGCGCCCGCTCAATCGCCATTTGCGCCCGCAAAACGCTGTATTTCTCAATGCTGTCGGCTATGCGCGACTTGCGCCGCAGTCCCGCCGTGTCGATGAAAATGAACTCACCTTGCGGCGTGTTTATGCGGGTATCCGCCGCGTCGCGGGTCGTCCCCGCAACGGCGGAAACAATGCGCCGCTCCTCACCGCACAGAGCGTTGACAAGGGAGCTTTTACCCGCGTTGGGCTTGCCGATTACCGCCACGCGCAGTATATCCTCCTCATCGTCGCCGCCGTTTTCGTTGGGTAAATGCTCCAAAATCGCGTCCAACAGATCACCAGTGCCATGACCGTGGACAGAGCTTACGGGTATTGGGTCCCCTAAACTCAGGTTGTAGAACTCATAAAATTCGTTTGGAGTATCCCCCACGCCATCGCACTTGTTCACCGCCAAAATGATGGGCTTGCCGCTTTTTTGCAGGAGTTGAGCAACCTCGGTATCCGTTGCCACAACACCGCTTTTGATGTCCGTCACCATGACGATAACACTGGCACTCTCAATTGCAATCTGCGCCTGCTCCCGCATCGAAATGAGCATTTCATCTCCCGCGAAGGGCTCAATCCCCCCCGTATCCACAAGTAAAAACCGACGGTTCAGCCACTCGCAAACGCCATAAAGGCGGTCGCGTGTAACTCCCGGGGTGTCGTCGACGATGGCAAGACGAGTCCCCACAAGCTTATTGAAAAGCGTGCTTTTGCCCACGTTTGGGCGGCCGACGATTGCGACAGTTTGCATTCACGAAACTCCTTTTAATTGAGTGTACTTGTTGAAACTCTATCTTTCCTTTTCTTATCGGAAAGTAGATTACTGCCTCATTTTGCCAGTTAATAGAGACTGTAGCTTAATGTATAGACAGTTAGTATAGTATTTTACCACAAATGCGCCCTAATGTCAAAATACTTGCGTTTTGTCGGAAAAATGTGTTAAAATATAGAGGGGCTTGTTGAAAATCTATCTTCCATTTTTCTTATCGGGTATTTTTCTGTCATATTTTACAAAAAAACTCATTAATACACAAAGCATTTCTTGCGTTTTTTGTTTAATCTGAAAATCTCTCGATAATAAAAACAAAATCTAGTTTTTCAACTTCACCTAGAGCTCAGCTTGGCTGACACAAAAACACGCGCTGTATCCAAACATGGAACAGCAGCAAGGAGTACATTATGCCCAAAATCCCCATCCCCGCAAGTTCACGTGACGCAAAACGCCAACGCACGTTCCTGTTGGTGTCTTTCGCTGTCCTCACCGCCCTTGAGGCGATCGTCTGCTTCACGCCCCTGGGATCACTTCCCATAGGTCCTCTAGCGGCGACATTCTCCCACATCCCCGTGATTTTCGCCGCAATCCTCTTGGGTCCTGTCGCAGGTGGATTGATGGGATCTTTGTTCGGACTTTTTAGCTTAATCGTCTGGACAATCAAACCGCCAAACGCCGCTATAGCCTTTCTGTTCACACCGCTTTTCTCCGCCCCTGGCGTTCCGCAAGGCAACATCTGGAGCTTGCTCATCTGCTTTGTGCCGCGCATATTAATCGGCGTCGTGGCGGGTCTTGTTTTTGCCGCACTGAAAAAGGCGCCGAAAAGCGCGTCAATGTCAAGCGCCGCCGTCCTTGGGACGCTCACCAACACCCTGTTGGTACTGAGCGGTGTCTTCGTGTTTTTTCCCGCGATGCGCGGCGAAGGGCAAGGCTTGTTAACATTCATCATCGCCATGGCGGGATGGAACGGACTTTTGGAGATTGTAACCGCCCTAATCCTCACCGCGCCGGTGTGCATTGCGGTGCAAAAGGCAGTGAAGGTTAACTGAAAGTTCAATTTGTTTATATAGTCTCCTACCTCAATCGCCCAAACGCTAGAGTACACAGGAAAATGTCATCTGGCGGAATACCCCATATATAAGGAGTAAAAAATGCCAATAAAAATCGACAACGCCCTGCCCGCCCGGGCAATGCTAGAGGCAGAGAACGTGTTTGTGATGAGCCAAAACCGCGCCATGCAACAGGACATCCGCCCTTTGAGGATACTGATTTTGAACCTGATGCCCACTAAAATAGTCACGGAAACCCAACTTCTGCGCCTGCTCTCAAACAGCCCCTTGCAGGTGGAGATTACCCTGTTACAAGTGGCGACACACCTTTCAAAAAACACAAGTAAAGAGCATCTGCTGCGCTTTTATGTCACCCACGACAAGATACGCCACCAGAATTTTGACGGCATGATACTCACAGGCGCGCCAGTGGAGCTGTTGCCCTTTGAGGAGGTGGACTATTGGAAAGAGTTGACAGAAATTCTGGACTGGGCAAAGAGCCATGTGTACTCCCTGTTCTCTATCTGTTGGGGTGCTCAGGCAGCGCTGTACCACTACTACGGCGTGCCGAAATATGAGCTCGCCAAGAAGATGTTCGGGGTATTTCCCCACAAAACGCTAGTGCCCCTGCACCCGCTTTTACGGGGTATGGACGAGAATTTTTACGCCCCCCACTCCCGCCATACACAAACGCGGCGAGAGGATTTGCTCCAGGTCAACCGCTCCAACGGCAAACCGTTTTTACAGGTTTTGGGTGAGAGTGACGAGGCAGGGGTTTTCCTTGTCGCTGACTGGGATTGCCGCCAATTTTTCGCCATGGGACACGCGGAATACGACCGCGACACACTGAAAGCGGAGTACGAGCGTGACATCGCCAAGGGACTGGACATCGCCGTCCCTCGTAACTATTTCCCCGGCGACGACCCGCGGCAGCAACCCCGTGTCAATTGGCGCGGCGCGGCGAATATTATCTTCACTAACTGGCTCAATTACTTTGTTTATCAGCAAACGCCTTTTGATTTGAATTTGTTGTGATAATCGCCGAGATATACAGTTTGCCAACTTAATGTATTCCTCCTTATTCTCAAAATTTACAAAATATTTGTTGCAATTTTCCTATAAAACTGCTATAATTGTTCTGTATCAGGAACAGCTAGCGGTTTTTGATGCGATATCCCAAAGCAAATTTGTCCTTATATTGACGGGTTTTCCCGAAAAAAATCGCACAAAAAGTAAGCGCGTACTTTGAGTATTTTCATGCTTTTTGGTGAAGTTTGCGGGAATCCTCCCAAAAATGCGGATGAAAGGCTTTGTGGCAAGACAAGAGCGTTCCTTAGGTACGCTTTGGTTTAGTGAAAACAATTCCGTCGATTCTTGTCGACATAGTCGACATATTTCAGAACCTGTGTTCGGTAGATTAAACAGACTATTTTTGAGCGTTTTTTGCCAAACGAGGCAAAAAACGCAGGAACGATTTGTTCATTTCGAGTGTTTTTTTAACTGAAGTTTGTCGGAAAAGCGCCAAAAAGAGACCGTTTCAAGCTGCTTAACACAGATTCTTACATCATGATAGGAGAAATTGCAATGAAAACCAACACTGAACCCGCAACCGGTGTAAAAAAACATCTGCCCAACATAGCGTCATTTACACGAATTTTCGGTACTCTCGCCCTGCCTTTCCTCATGTGGCAAAGTTGGGAGCAGACCATCGAGTTCCCTTTCCGCGAGGAGCCATTTCTGCGTGTCCCTCTAGTGTGGGTGGTCGTCTATCTTTTCCTTGTGTTCACCGATAAAGTGGACGGCACTCTTGCCCGCCGACTCAACGCGGAAAGCGCCCTGGGCGCGGCGTTGGATGCCATCGGAGACGCGCTGCTATTGGTTGTCGGCGCATCGTGTGTCTTTGTGGTATTCGTCCGTGACAGCCTCAGCACTTGGGAATTTTGGCTTTATGTGGGTATCATGGTCTACTGCGTTTTGCTGAAAATATTGGTATTCTTCATAACCAAAAAATATTTCGGCGAGGGCAATATGCTCCACTCAATCCCCCACAAAATCTTTGCGGTACTGGCGTTTTTGGCGGTCGCATACTGGGCGTTCACACGCACAATCGCCCCTTGGTCAATCATCACCCTTTGCGCCATCATGACATACGCCTTCATCGACGAGTGGATTTACCTCTCCCGCTCGGCAACCTACAACGTGGACTTCAAAGGACACGGTTTAGAGAAATACCCATTACGTGAACGTGAGTAGTGACGAATTCAGGATACAGGATTGAGCCGATCCCTCACTCCTGTATCCTGAATAACCTAGGAGGAAAGACAATGCAGTACAGGTTGGACAAAAAATCGAATACAGAGCTTTCGGTTTTTGGATTGGGCGGAATGCGCCTGTCCAAGGACTTTGACGTTTGCCGTCAGATGATCGTTGACGCCCACGAGGCGGGAGTTAACTACATCGACACCGCCTATGTTTACGGCGGCAGCGAGGAGATGTTGGGCAAGTGCCTTGAGGACACGGGACTGCGTGAGAAGTTCCACCTCGCCACAAAGCTGCCAATCTGGATGGTAAAAAACCCCACCGACTTTGACAAGTTTTTTTCACGCTCTATATCCCGTCTGCGTACCAACTACATTGATTATTACCTCCTCCACAACCTTTCAAGCCCAAATGAAGTGACAAAGCTGTGTGAGTTAGGTCTTGAGGACTGGATCACTCAAAAGCGGGAGAGCGGCGAGATTCGCCGTCTGGGCTTCTCCTTTCACGGCGCTCAAAAAAACTTTTTGGACATCCTTGAGATGCGCGACTGGGACTTCGTTTTGCTCCAATATAACTACAGCGACCCCAACTATCAGGCGGGGATAACAGGGATTCGCGCTGCGGCGGCAAAAGGCATTCCCGTGATAATCATGGAGCCGCTCCTTGGCGGACGCTTGGCAAACGCTCTGCCCAAGGCGGCACAGGAGCTTTTCCGCAAGGAAAATCCAAACCGATCATTCGCCAGTTGGGGACTGCGTTGGCTCTATGATCAACCCGAGATAACCCTGTGCATTTCCGGTATGGGCAAACGGGAATTTTGGTTGGACAACATCGCCACCGCCAAGGAATCCCATGTAGGTATGCTCACTGATGAAGAACGAAATGTCTACGTTCAGGTGCGGAAAATCCTGCGTGAAAAGGCGAAAAGCGACTGCACAGGCTGCGGTTACTGTATGCCCTGTCCCAAGGGAGTAAATATCCCGGGCTGTCTTGCAGCGTACAACGCACGGTACATGAACAGCTACAAATCGGCGTTCCAACAGTATTTCACGAATTCTAGCTTTGTCAGCGAGAAATCCACCGCCGCTAGCTTATGTACGGGCTGCCGCGCCTGCGAGAGACACTGTCCCCAGAACATCAAAATTGCCGATGAACTTAAAGAGGTTCGCCGCGTTGTTGAACCTTTCTGGTGGAGTTTCGCACATCGGGTATTCCATAGCAAGAAAACTAAAAAGTTTTTGGAGTTTTTTTATAAACACAAGGGGATTTAGAGTGTCGGCTTTTCGCAGTTTTTTGCGTGCCATACTAAGAGCTTGTTGAAAAATCGTCTTTCATTTTTCTTACTGGATATTTTTTCGTCATATATCACAAAAAACTCATTAATACATACAGTCTTTCTTGCGTTTTTTGTTTAACCTGACGAAAAAATCTCTCGATAATAAAAACATAATCTAGTTTTTCAACATCGCCATAAAACGCTTATCAAGGAGTACACATGAAAAAATCGCTGCTACTATGCATACTTGACGGCTACGGTCTGAATCCCGAAAAAGAGGGCAACGCCATTTATGCGGCAAAAACGCCCAATTTGGATGCCCTTTTCGCCCAAAATCCCCACACCGAAATTGGCGCTTCGGGGCTTGACGTGGGCTTACCCGATGGACAGATGGGCAACAGCGAGGTGGGACACACCAACATCGGCGCCGGGCGGGTGGTCTATCAAGAACTCACACGCATCTCTAAATCCATTGACGACGGCGACTTTTTCAGTAATCCTGCACTGGCGGGGGCGATTGAATCCGCCAAGGCAAACGGCAGCGCACTGCACCTTATGGGTTTGCTCTCCGACGGCGGTGTACATAGCCACAACTCCCACCTCTATGCCCTTTTGGAGCTTGCCAAAAAAGCGGGGCTTGAGGCGGTATATATCCATGCCATTCTTGACGGGCGGGATGTCCCCCCTAGCTCCGGCGCGGATTTTGCCGTTCAATTACAGGAGAAAATAAACCAAATTGGTGTGGGAAAAATCGCCACTGTCTGCGGTCGCTACTGGGCAATGGACAGGGACAACCGTTGGGAACGCGTCGCAAAGGCGTACAACGCCCTTGCGAACGGCGACGGCATTCGCGCCGAGGACGGCGAACAGGCGATTCGCGCAAGTTATAAAGAGGTGGACGAGGAGGGCAAGCACCGCACAGACGAATTTGTACTGCCCACGGTTATCTGCGGCGAAGGACGAATCCGTGCCAATGACAGCGTGATTTTCTTTAATTTCCGCCCCGACCGCGCAAGGGAAATCACCCGCTGTTTTGTTGACCCTGTTTTTGACGGCTTCGAACGGGATTTTTTCCCGCTCTATTGGGTGTGCATGACCCAATATGACGCGTCCATGCCCAATGTCCGCGTGGCGTTCGCCCCTCAGTCCTTGGACAACACCTTGGGCGAGTATCTCAGCGCGGTAGGCAAGACCCAACTGCGCATCGCGGAAACGGAAAAATACGCCCACGTGACCTTCTTCTTCAACGGCGGCGTGGAGAACGTCTATCCAGGTGAAGACAGGATTTTGTTGCCCTCTCCCAAGGTGGCAACATACGACCTGAAACCGGAAATGAGCGCATACGAGGTCACAGACGCGGTTATTAAAGAGATTAACGCCGGCAAATATGACGTGATTATCCTCAACTTCGCCAACTGTGATATGGTGGGACACACGGGAATTTTCGACGCGGCAGTCAAGGCTGCACAAGCGGTTGACACCTGTGTCGGGCGTGTCGCCAAAGCTGTTGCCGACGCGGGCGGAGCGTTTTTGCTCACCGCAGACCACGGCAACGCCGACAAAATGTTGGACGCCGACGGCTCCCCTTTCACCGCCCACACCTCATATCCTGTGCCATTTCTTGTCAGCGCAAAGGGAGTAAAGACCCTGCGCAGCGGCGGCAGGCTCTGCGACATCGCGCCAACGATTTTGTCACTGCTCGACCTGCCCCAACCTGTTGAGATGACAGGGGAGGGATTGATAGGTTGAGGATTTTGTGTCGTGTCAACACTACACAAAGCGCACATTTTTATGGCTAATTTTCCTCTTTTACGCGTTACCGTCAGTCGGAATACACAAAGTATTCCTCCTTTCTCTGTCTTGAAATGAGAAAAATCATCTCAAAAATCTGCACATTTCAGTAGTGTCAACACTCCCTAGAAGTGAGGCTCGTGAGAAGCGGAAAGCTAGTAACCACATTCACGCCAAACGCACGAGTTAAAAAATTGTAAACAAAAGAGGAAAGTGGTATAATGAGTCCGGAAAGGGGATGTGAGAGTTGGAGGAAATTCTTAAGTATCTTGAAATGGTGACGGATGTGCGTCA
>Ga0099364_10000911_pt1 | contig 50257 bp, 45 predicted proteins | sample TergutTh196P3_FD_73070 | JGI IMG/M metagenome (GOLD analysis project Ga0099364, IMG submission 73070) | Microcerotermes parvus P3 segment gut microbial communities from Pointe-Noire, Republic of the Congo - Th196 P3 | ecosystem: Host-associated > Arthropoda: Insects > Digestive system > Gut ... | reverse complement strand
GTCTGCTTGAAAGTTTCTTTTCTGATAAGCACTCTGTCCTTTTTGCAACAGATTCCTTCTGGGAAGGTGTTGATGCCCCGGGCGATACCCTGCGCCTTGTAATTCTCTGCCGCTTGCCCTTTAGAAGCCCAAATGACCCCGTCTTTGAAGCTCGTTGCAGGGCTCTTGAAGACGGCGGAGGGAACTCCTTTGCTGACCTTTCCCTGCCTGAAGCGGTTATGAAGTTCAAGCAGGGTTTCGGGCGGCTTATGAGGCGCTCAAGTGATTACGGTTCAGTTGTGGTGCTTGACGGGAGGCTTTTACGAAAAAACTACGGTAAAATTTTTCTCAGGTCTCTCCCTGAGACAAGGACCTGCTTTGGTGAGATGGATAGTGTGCTAAGGGCCCTGGAGGATTTTTTATATTCCCAATAGATACTGATTAAAAATATTTTCAAGATACTCCTGTTTACCGCTTGTTAAGCCAATATTACCGTAACCTGAGTTCATGCCGATTTTACTAAGTTCTTCGAGGGTTAGGTCACCTTTTGCAAACCTTGCGCCATCACCTGTTTTAAATGAGGCATAACGATTCTCTATAAAGTTTGGAATAATTGCATCTTCGATTATTCTCTGAGCTACTTCAAGGCCAACTGCAAAAGTGTCCATTCCGCCGATATGGGCAATGAAGAGATCGGCAGGTTCAATTGAATTGCGGCGAATTTTTGAATCGAAGTTAAGACCCCCTGAAGTAAAGCCTCCCATCTTTAAGATGACATACATTGCCATTGCTGTTTCGTAGTATGAAATAGGGAACTGATCGGTATCCCAGCCATTTCTTGGATCTCCGCGGTTAGCATCAACAGAGCCGAACATGCCCTCTACTGCTGCTGTTTCAAGCTCGTGGACAAAGTCATGGTTTGCAAGTTCTGCATGGTTCGCCTCGATGTTTAGTTTAAAGTCTTTATCCAGGCCATAGTGACGAAGGAAGCCTATGACGGTTTCTGTGTCAAAATCGTATTGGTGCTTACTCGGCTCCATTGGTTTGGGTTCGATGTAAAACGGCCCCTTAAAACCCTGCTTGCGCCCGTAGTCCCTTGCCATCGTTAGGAAGCGGGCAAGATTATCTTTCTCTCGTTTTAGATCGGTATTGAGTAGGCTCATATAACCTTCGCGGCCTCCCCAGAAGGTATAACCTTCACCATCGAGTTCTATAGTGGCATCAATTGCTGCCTTTACTTGAGTTGCTGCAAGGGCAACTACACCGAACTCGGGGTTTGTGGCTGCACCGTTCATAAACCTTGGATTTGAAAAAACGTTAGCAGTACCCCAAAGAAGCTTTACTCCCGTTTCTTTTTGTAAATCCTTTGCCTTGGAAACTAAGATGCGAAGGTTCTTCTCACTTTCAGTTGGAGATACACCTTCAGGAGCCATGTCTCTGTCGTGGAAGCAGTAATACTCGACACCAAGCTTTGAAAAAAACTCAAATGCGGCATCCATTTTATTAATTGCAGCTTCCATGGGGTTATTGGCATTCATGCTCCAGGGATGGTGTATTGTTGCAGCTCCGAAGGGATCTGTTCCGTCAGCACAAAAGCTATGCCAGTATGCAACGGCAAACCGCAAGTGATCCTTCATTGTTTTCTTACCGATTGTTTTTTTACTGTCATAATACTTAAAAGCCAAGGGATTCTTGCTTTTTGGCCCCTCGTATTTAATCTTTCCTATGCCTTTAAAATATTCTTTGTTTCCGGTATAAAACTCTCCCACGGTTTTCTCCTATTTATAAAGTGTCTCAAGGGCATTTAAGTACCTTGAGTATTCGAGGTATGCTTTATCATATTCTTTAACAGTTTTTGGATCAGGTTTAATAATATCCCCGCCTTCAAGAGAAATATGTTTGTCTGTATACTCTTCAATCGGCTTTTCCCCGCCTTCCAGAACCCATAATGCCTGAATGGCACTTCCTAAAGCAGCAGCCTCACTTGTCTGCGGGACACGTACAGGTAAGTTCATAACATTGGAAGCAATACTCTGCCAGAGACGGCTTTTTGAACCGCCTCCTGTTAGGCGAATTTCCTTTGCCTTAAACCCAAGATCATTGAATGCCTTTAAGCCCATCTTCATACCAAAAATGGCTGACTCAAGTGCGGCCCTTGCAAGGTTTTGCTTACTGAAATTAACTGATGTAATCCCATTAATACTTGCCCTGCCGTTCGGAAGATTTGGAGTGCGTTCGCCGTTAAAGAAGGGTAAAATGGAAATGCCCTCGGCTCCGATTGTCGCTTTTTCAGCAAGAGCATTAAAACTTTTCAAGTCAAGGTTGAAAATACGGCGAATTTCTTCAGTTGCAACAGTACAGTTCATAGTGCAAAGCAGGGGCAGCCAGCCGCCTGTGGAAGAGCAGAAAGCTCCTAAGTCACCCTTGGGATCTATTACAGGTGTTTTTGAAAATCCGAAGAGAGTCCCGGAAGTCCCAAGGCTCATTGCAAGGAAGCCATCCTTAACGGTTCCCGTTCCAATTGCTGCCATCATATTATCCCCACCGCCCGGGGCAACCAATGCTCCCTCGGGGATGCCGTATTCTGCGGCTGCAGAGCCGGAGACAGTGCCTGCAGGCTTTCCCGGCGGGATTAGGGGCGGCAGGCACTTGTATACAAGCGGGTCTATCAGGTCGCAGACTTTTTTTGACCAGAGGCGTTCTTTTACATCGAAGAGGACAGTACCGGAAGCATCTCCGTATTCGGCAGTATAGTTTCCTGTAAGAAGGAAGTTTATATAGTCATGGGGAAGTAGTATGTGAGCGAGTTTTGCAAAGGCCTTAGGTTTGTGTTTTTTTAGCCGGAGAATCTTGGGGGCTGTATAACCGACTCGCATAGGGAAGCCTACGGTTTTAATTAGCTCCTCTTCACCCCCTGCGGCTTTTGTAAGTTCTTCGCACTCTTCTTGAGTGCTTGTATCGCACCAGAGTTTTATGTTGTAAAGGGCCTTGCCTGTGCGGTCAAGCGGAACAAAGCCGTGCTGCTGCCCTGAAACGCCAATGGCAATAATTGACTTCCTTCCCGTTTTGCTTAATTTTGCAAAGGATGCCTTTAATGCATTTGCATACCATTCGGTCTTTTGTTCTCTGCTTCCATCGTTGCCGGAAATTAAATCAAGGGGTTCTTGGGATGTTTCGACAATTTTTTTCTTAATGTAATCGTATAAGACTATCTTACAGCTCTGGGTTCCTAAGTCAATTCCGCATACGGTTTTCACTAGAAAGCTACTATCTGCTAGGGAGCATTCGCAGGAAAGGGGTTAACAAAGACCCTTGTGGCAAGTTCGTTATCAAGGGCCAAAAGCGCTCTCTTATCACCATTTATCATGTTTAACTTGCCTATAATATCAGTTGCATTGGCCTCTTCTTCAACTTGCTCATTCACATACCACATAATAAATTGATAGGCGGCATGGTCATTTTCCTGCATGGCAAGGGTGGCAATGGCATTTATTCCGCCTGTCACCTTCTGCTCGTGGGCAAGAACCTGATTGAAAACATCGTCTATGCTTGTAAAGGAATGGGGCGGTTGAGTAATCGGAGCAAATGTTGGCCGGCCGCCGCGATCCATAAGATACTGATACATGTGGAGCCCGTGAGTCATTTCCTCCTGAGCTTGAACATAGAGCCAATTTGCACTGCCCTTTAAAGCAGCACCCTCGGCATAAGCCGACATGGATAGATACATATACGCTGAATAATACTCGGCGTTTATCTGGTCGTTTAAAGCCTTTGTCAATTTTTCGCTAATCATTTGGTACTCCTAAAAAAATATTAAATAATTATATCATTAATTAACTATAAAAGGGCAATCCCTGCCTGAAAGAACATCGATAAGATTCATGACAGACATTTCTGCCATATTGCTTATTGCCTCGACTGTATGAGCCGCAGTATGGGGAGTTAGGACAACATTATCAAGTTCAAAAAGAGGGGATTTTTTTGGCGGCTCTTCCTCAAAAGTATCAAGTCCAAGACCTCCGAGATGCCCTGATACAAGAGAGTCATAAGCTGCTGCCTCATCAATTAGTCCTCCTCTTGCTGTATTTATGATGATAGCTCCCTTCTTCATTGATTTCATCACTTCCTTTGAAATTATATTCTGTGTTTCCTTAGTTAGAGGAAGGTTCAGGCTGATAAAATCCGATTCTCGGATTACAGAGTCAAAGCCGGCAGAGGAAATGCCATGTGAGCGGGCATATTCTGCATTAATATAGGGATCGTAGGCCATGATTTTCATGGAAAAGCCCTTCGCTCGCTCTGCCACAGCCTTTCCCACAGCACCAAGACCCAAGATGCCAAGGGTTTTCCCATAAAGCTCAACTCCAATTGAGCGAGGCCACATGCCTTCTCTAGTCTTCCTGTCCAGAACCGGCACTCTTCTTGCAATCGAAAGAAGCAGGGCGAAGACAAGGTCGGCAACTGCCTGAGCATTCGCCCCGGGAGTATTGCAGACTTTTATGCCTTTTGCTTTTGCTGCTGCGAGGTCTACATTATCCACCCCAATACCGTAACGGGAAATTACCTTTAAACTTGGTGCACTCTCGATTACTCTTGCAGTAAAATGATCGAGGCCTGCCAAACTGCCGTCGCAGTCCTGCAGCAGGGGAATGAGTTCATCCTCTGAAAGGGGCTTCCCAAGTGGGTTAAAAAGCATAGTTTTCGCAAAAGATTGGAGCCTCTTCATTGCGGGGCTCTCGGAGTCGGGTTTTAGTGAAGTTGGTGTAACGAGAATCTTCATGCTTACTTATCCGTCATGTTTATTGTTGCGTCCCAATCAGGGGGCGGGGGGTTAAGCTTAAATTCATCAATTCGATTTAGGTAAAGTGCAGGGAGATAGTCTGACTTTCCGGCTTTTTCTGCAATGGCAAGGGCTTTTTCAAAATATTGTTTTGCACTTTCCCATTCGCGGATATAATAGAGTTGAAGCCCCTTATTATATTGGTCAAGAGCTTCCCTGTTAATGACAAGGGATTCGGGTGTTTCAGGGTCTGCTTCTCCCTGCCATGCCTCATAGACCGTATAAAGACCGACCGGCTGCTCCTTTCCGACTACACGCACACTGTCGGCCTTACGGAAGATAAAGGAGTCCTTTGCTGCATTGTAAATATTTTCTGATACTATAATTGACTGCTTATAATACTTGGTAACACCTTCTACTCTTGAAGCTAAGTTTACAGTATCTCCAATCACGGTATAATCAAGCTTGTCCTGAAAGCCGATGTTTCCGACAATACATTCACCGCAATTTAGTCCAATCCCCGTGCCGAACCCTGCCTCAGGCAGGGTAATACCGGAAGTATCAAGTTTTGAAAGGGCCTTAACCATCCGTATTGCAGCTTTGATCGCACTTACCGAAGAGTTTTCAAGGCTTTTTGGAGCGCCGAAGATCGCCATTATCGCATCTCCTATGAACTTATCGATATTACCCCCTTCGGCGATAATTTCATTTCCCATATCCGAGAAGTATCGATTAAGGAAGTTTACAAGCTCTTGGGCAGTTGTATTTTCCGAGATTTTTGTAAAACCCCTGATATCAGAAAAAAGAATGGCAACAACCCTCGTTTCGCTTTGGGTTGATTGGGTCTGAGACTTTTTTATTATCTCGTCCATTACATCTATTGGCACATAACGGGCAAAAGCAATCCTTGTTTTTTTCTGTAAGATTTCCATTTGCCTTAGACGCAGGGCGTTTGCGATAATTGGAGCAGCAGAAGACAGAAAAATATTTAAGTTCTCAAGTATAAGCGGAGAAAAGTATTCTTTTATAGAAGTTCCAATATTGATAGTAGCGTATTCTTCACCTGAGCTTTTAAGGGGAATCATGATATATGATTCTATTCGTTTGGATTTTTCTCCTGCAGGGAAAAAATCACTTTCATCTTTTGAGAGAACCTTATAATCTGAAAAACGGGTATTAAAATCTGCTATGGTGATAGCTTTAAAATCATCTGCAATTTCTTGAGTATATTCTGAGTTATTTGCGTTATAAATTAAAAGGCCATTATCATCGTTTTTTATCATTATCGAGCAAATTTCTGCCTGACAGACATTGTTTAAAAGCTCGAAAACTCCCTTTACGGTATCCTCAAGAGAACTTACCTTTCCCGATAAATCTGTAAGAAGACCTATCAGGGTGGTCTGGAACAGTTTATTATCCAATAGATTATTTACCATCTCGATTAGAGAATTATCGTTGATTCTTTTTCCTTCACGCTTTATTGGCTCGTAGTCAATTTCAGGGCTTTCATCGAGGAGGCGGCGGATCTGTGTTGAAAGTTCAGAGAAGTTTTCAGGAGATTTCTCGATATAATAATCAGCCCCTGCCTGCTCCCCCCAAAACTTGTCCTTTGTTTCTCCAAGGGATGTAAACATTATTACCGGAATATTGCGGGTGGAAGGACGGGATTTTAATAACCTTGTTGACTGATAACCTTTAAAAAGAGGCATTTCTACATCAGAAATAATTAACTCAGGTAAGAATGTATAGACTTTTTTTATCCCTTCAAGACCATTTTCAGCGCGCTCTGTTACATAACCTTCACCGTGAAGGAACTCAAGGAGCATATCTGCGAAGATTTCTGAATCTTCAAAAATTAATACCCGTTTATTCTCGGTTTTTTTATCCATGAGCATCTCCGATAAGTTCTCTTACTGTTGCTGTTAAACTGCTATTGCTATAGGTGTTTTTTGTGATATAACGATTTACTCCAAGACCTGATGCCCTGTCTTTGTCCTCTTCATCGGTCTTGGATGAAATAACCACTATGGGAATGTTTTTAAGCTGTTCATTTTTTCGAATATTTTCTGTCAGCATAAAACCGTCCATATTTGGCATTATAAGATCAGTGCAGATTAAATCGTAGTGAACATTCTTTGCTGCATTTAGGGCTTCAGATCCGTCATTTGCAGTATCTACTTTATATCCTTCCGCTTCAAGGACATCTTTTAAGATATCTCTTGTCGGGCCTGAATCGTCAACAACAAGGATTGATTTGCGCAGGCGCTCGTAATCAATATGACGCTTTTTCATGTCGATAGCCTTGGTGCGTTTTGCCATTCTGACAATTGTAGGGATATGAAGGGCAGGTATCATTTCGTAATCTTCGCTAAGCACCAGCCCTGAGAATGCATCCATTTGCTCCATAAAAGAAGGCATGTTTTTTAGGATAACCTGCCGCATGCTGTTAATCTCGTCCACAGCAATTGCTATGGTTTCTTCGTAGGCATGAACGATAACTACGAAAACAGAATCCCTTTCTCTTTTTTCTTCGTTTGACCCGCTTACATCGATTTTCAATATATGGTGAAGGTAGAATAATTTTATGATCCTTCCTTCATATTTTATTCCGGGACGATCTACTACGGTTACAATATCTTTGACATGAATAAGTAATACAGTATCTACAAAATTGGCAGGAATAATAAACTTCATGCCCCCGCAGGAAATGGGGAAACCCATAAGGGAGGCCATGGACAGTGGAACAGAAATCGTAAACGTTGTTCCCTTTCCTGAATCGGTCTGTATTCCGATACTGCCCTTCATTCGTTCGATATTGTTTCTTACGGCATCCATGCCGACTCCGCGTCCTGAAAGATCGGAAACAGTTTCCGAAGTGGAGAATCCGCTTTGAAAGATATAATTTAGGAGTTCCTCTTCCCCAAGACCTGCGGCAACTTCTTTTGACACTAAACCGGTTTCAATAATTTTTCTTCTTATTCCCTCTGTGTTGATTCCCCTTCCGTCATCGCTGATGGTCACCTTCATATTCCCGCTTTCCCTGACACAGCGAATTGTCAAAAGACCTGTTTCACTTTTCCCGGCTGCTAAGCGTTCTTCCGGGCTTTCAATCCCGTGGTCAATTGAGTTTCTTATCATATGAAGAAACATTTCTGAAAGGGATTCAATCAGGTTTTTATCTATTTCGTTTTCAGCTCCCTCGATTTTAATCTGAACCTGCTTGCCCAGCTCGGAAGCAATGTTAAAAACATAACGGGGATAAGCATCAAGGGCTGTTGAAAGGGGCAGCATTCGAAGGGAAATTACACTGTCATAGGCGCTTCGTATATGGTTGCCTACATCCAGTGAATAGTTCTTTACGATGGAGCCGAGTTTTAATAACATTGATTCTATGGAACGAAAGTCTTGTAATAAAGGTGATGTCCATGGAAGGACATCTTTAACATTTTTTGAAAAAAAGCGAGCAGCCTCATTGATTGTTTCTGTATCCCTGGCGATATTCCTTGCAGTAATTTCAAGTGATTGGAGAGATGCCATACTATGTATAATACCATTGATCCTGTCCAGTGAAATTCTGATGCTCTCTGCCTTTGCTTCTTCAAGTTTCTCACGTTTTGCGCCGGTTGCAGGCTCTTCCTTGGGCATTGGGAGGGGCTCTCGGGGACCGGTTTTCGGTGTTTCAGTCGGCACTGACTTAGGTGTTTCCTTTAGCGTTGCCTTGGGCAGATTAAACTCTTCGTTTGCAGAAAGGGCAGACAGCTCTTTTTCGAAAATAGCAGTTCTAATTTCTTCTTTCCCGTTACTTTTAACCTGATTTATCCCCAGTTTAACTTCATCAAGGGCTGAAAGAAGAAGATGCAGAGCTTTGTCGTTAAGGAAAATCCTTTCCTCTTTTAGGGCTGTGAATGCGGTTTCAAGAGCATGGGTTAGTGCCTCAATCTCTTTAAACTCGAGCATCCTTGCAGAGCCTTTAAGGGTATGAAGGGCTCTCATAATTGTAACAACATCATCTTGCAGGGAACTCCCTGCTTTTATTTCAAAAAGAAGAGTCTCTGCCGTAGAGATATTTTCAAGGCCTTCATCAACAAACTTTCCGATATACTTAGATTTATCAATCGGCATGTTGTTCCCTTACACGGTTTGAAGTTATCTCTGCGCCTGATTTAATTTCCATAAAGATATCTTCAAGGTCCTTTATGAGTTTATAGCCCTCTGCAATTCTGTCCGATCCCTCTTCGCTATATACGATAAGATATGAAGAAGAACTTTGGATTTCCTCTACCTGCTCGCGGATCTGTCGGGTAAGACCTGCAATATCATCAGCAAGACGGTTTACTTCACCTGCCACTACGGAAAACCTTTTCCCTGATTCTCCTGCGCTTGCAGCCTCCAGAGCAGCATTAAAGGCAATTACCTTTGTCTGATCGGTAATTGTATTAATAACCCGTACAATATCACGGATTTTATTTACCTTATTACCGAGGGAGACAATGCCGCTGATGATACCTGAGTTTTTTTCCTTGATGTCTTCCATTTTTCTTACGTTTTTTTCGAGTATGGTAAAACCTTTATTTACGTCTTTTTCCATCTTGGAAGCAATAGAAGATATAACGGTATCAGACATTGTCCTGTACTCCTTCTGTGCGATACTTTTCGACCTTGTCTTTCAAATCCTCAGACATCCCGTTAAGCGAGTCTGCTATCCTGGAAGTGGAAGAAGTTGCAACGACAAATTGCTTGACTCCTGCTGAAATTTCTTTTAAGGCAGTGAAGATCTGGCTTGAAGCTAGTTCCTGCTGTTTGCTCAGGTTTGAAATTTGCTGGGAGCGGGTTGCAACATTTTGAGAATTTTCGACAATATTCTCAAAGACAATTTTTTGCTCGCTCATCCTTTCATAGCCAATTTCAATTTGCCTTGATCCATTATTTGCTTCAGAAATAAGGGTCTGAGATGCCTCTTGTACTTCTTCAATCCTCTGCTTTATCTCATGGGTAGATTCCACAACATTGTCTGCAAAGCGTCTGATTTCAGCAGCAACAACAGAGAATCTTGCCCCGGCTTCCCCGGATGAAGATGCTTCAAGGGATGCGTTAAACGCAATCAACTTTGTCTGATCGGCAATACCGTCAATAATTCTTATTGCCTCGCTGATTCGAATAATCATGTCAGAAAGATTTCTTATTTCGCTTATGATCTTCTGGTTTTGCTTGCGAATATCTTCCATCATGTCCTGGTTTGCTTCTCTAAGATCTGCGCCCTTACTGCTTAGCTCTTGTGTTTCCAAGGCAAGGTTTGCCACCTCAGTAGTCTTAAAAGCAATTTGCTCGGAAAGATTTTTCGAGCCTTCCATTGTGCTTACAATTTCAGAAACGCTGGTTGATTGCTCGTTTGCCGTTGTTGTAATCTCTTTTGATGATGATGAAATATCAAACACAGAATCGGATACAAGCTGAGCGCTTTGTTTGAAACTCCCAAAAGTAAGACGGAGTATGTCAAGGAATCCGTTAAAAGCTGTCATAAGGTCTCCAAACTCATCTTTGGAAGTGACAGGCAAGGAAAGGGTTAAATCATTTTCATTAAGGCCCTTAAACAAGGTTTGAAGGGATTTCACGGAGCGGTTTATATCTCTTGTAATAATTATAACAAAGGCTACTGCAAGTATGAGTGATATAAACACTAAAGAAAGATATAAAACCAATTGCCTTTGAGCTCTTGCGGTATTTTGCTGAATTTGCAGATCAAGATGAGATAAGGACTCTGACCAGAGACGGGATAAATGCATATTAAGGTCAGAAAAAATACTGTAAAACTCTGCAACAGTTATTGTTATATTAAACCCTGTTATCCTTCCAAACTGGCTTGCAAGGGTATTCATGGCTTCATCGTACTGATAAATAGTTCTTGCTAAATCATCAAACTCAGCCGAATTACCGCCATCTAAGACCGAACTAAGACTTCCTATTATTCTTTCTCTGTCTGACTCAAATAAGAAACGGCTATTCCTTATCTGCTGTAAATCTGCTGAAGGAATCATGCTGATAGTTATGCTCCTTGGATCCAGTTGAAAGGGATTGGTATTTAGGCGTCTACCGAGGGCATGGGAATCAGCGAGTTCACCGTTCCAGCGTTCTACTACACCGCTCGCATCGCTTAAGTTTCTGCGCATTAAATTACCTATGTTTATAATACGTAAATTTGCTTCAGGAACTCCTTGAAATATGGATGCCACAAGATAGTATTGATTCATGTCTGAAACAAGATTGAGACCTGAGAGTTCTCCAATCATGTTCATTAGATTTATCAGAGTATGGCTAAAATCTTCGAAATGCCGGAATATTTCTTCGTCACTTGCAGGAATATTTCTGAAAGCCTGCCACTCTGAAAATATGTCCGGGAAATTATCTCTGTCTGCATATACTTGCAGCTCCCTGTCAAGGTTTCTTATTGAAGTGGAAATCTGATCTTCAAGCGTCCTCAGATTTCCTTGCTGTAAACCTAGATATACATCAAGATATTCAGGCAAAGCTTCGACTACCTTTATTATGGGATTTATTGCATTGATCCCTGCCTGTTCATCCATGCTCTTTTGAATTATTCCGATGGTCATTGAAGAGACAAAATAAAGCATCACTCCTATCGGGATCAAAAAAACCGCGCTGGAAATTATCAGTTTTGTAGAAATCTTTAATTTCGAAAAAATCATTTTTCCTCCAAATTATATAAGCATTAATTTATCATATATTAGGTTTTTTGAAAATAAAAAACATCATTCTTGTTTTTCGCTGAAAAATCCGTATGCCCGGCCTGAGCAGTTTCAGAGACTCCCATTATTAGAATCCCTCCTTCTTTAAGAGAGCAGGAAAGATTTGACAGCACTTTCCCCCTATTTTGGGGGGTAAAATAGATAAAGGCATTTCGAAAAAATATCAGGTCATAATCTTTCGATGGAAGCTCGTGCATTAAATTATGAACAAAGAAAGAAATATTTTTTGCGAGTTCCATGTCAATGTGTAAAGCCGAATCGGATTTTAATAGATAAGGCTCTGTCATGTGATGAAGGACGCTGCCATCTTCCCTCAGTGTGCGCAGACTATAGATGCCCTTTTTTGCAGTCTCGATTACCATAGGATTAATGTCAAATGCATCTATATGATAGGCTATAGGTTTTCCTGCATCTTTATTATAGGCTTCGATCATCATGGCTATGCTATAAGCCTCGCAGCCGGAGGCAACTGCGGCAGAACAAATTTGCAGAGTAGTGTTTCCAAAGGATGGCAAAAGCTCCCACAGAAAAGAGAAATGTACAGGTTCCCTGAAAAAATAGGTTTCATTCACGGTAAGGAATGCGGCAGCTTTTCCTGATAAAAAAGCCTTTTCAAGAATTTCGCTCCCTGTTTCACAGGCACCATCGGGACCGCCTTCACCGCAGCTTTCTAAAAGCCACAGCCTCATTTTTTCAAGGTCCCCCGGGTCTGCCTTTATGCCGAACCATTTCTCGGCAGCCGCACTAATGCTCTCGGTTGTAATCATCATGTCGAGAGCCTTTGCAGTTCGGATGCAATTTTTTCTAAAGGAAGTAATATATCAACAGAGCCTGTATCTACTGCAGCCTTAGGCATGCCGTAAATCAGGGCACTCTCCTCATCCTGGGCAAGAGTAATACCTCCCATTTCCTTGATTCTCTTTGTTCCAAGAGCACCGTCATTGCCCATCCCTGTCAGAACCAGTGAAATAACCTGACTTCGTAAACACTCTGCAGCACTCCTAAAAAGAACATCCGCAGACGGTTTTTGGTTGTTTTCGGGCTCATTATTGTTATAAGAGAAGAAAAAGCTTTCGCTGCTCTTCTTCCGAATTTCAAGGTGTTTATCGGTCTCTGCAATATATACTGTTCCGGGTCTTGGGCTTTCACCTTCTTCGGCAAGCTTTACGGTCAAATTGGTAGAAGTGTCGAGCCATTGAGTGAAACTTTTATCAAAGCCGGATGTATTATGCTGAACTATAATGATGGGAACAAGGAAATCCTGTGGAAGTTGAAAAAGAATCTCGGCCAATGCCTTTGGCCCGCCTGTGGATGAAGCAATTACTATCGCAGAGATTTTTCTTTTTTCTACTTTTAATACTCTGGAGGATTCAAGCTCAGATTCTCCTTGAGTCTTTTTCCGCATCTTTATACTGCTGATTCTTTTCAGGGTTTCGTATATCTCCCTTTGCTTTTCTACACTATAAGTAGGGCTAAAGATACTTTTCGGATAAAACTCAAGCGCTCCCTTAATCGTTGCTTCTAAGGCAATTTTCGCAGTATCATGGTTTGTAATTACTACGATTGGGACAAAATTATCTTTAATTACAGCCTCGATTACTTCAAGACCGTTCTTTTTGGGCATTTCAATGTCCAGAGTTACAAGGTCAGGGTTCAAAGACAGGATTTTTTGGATTCCTTCCTCTCCGTCGACAGCCTCCCCGATGATCCTGAAACCGCCGTCTTCCAGAAGAAAATCGCGGATCATATCCCTTGCAAGGGAGCTGTCATCGATAATCAGGGTATTTATCATTCTGAATGCTCCGGAAGCTTCTCGGGATCAAGAATGAGTATCATACTTTGACCCAAATAAACGCCCCTGAAATAGTTAAATAATTCGGCGACGGTTTTTGGAAGGACTTGAATCTCTTCTTCAGGGATTTCCAGCTCCACATCTATCTTGGGAAGGAGCAATACTTTTTTCGATTTAAGAACAAGAGCATGATGAGTCGTTTTATCCTTCAATTTTAAAAGAGCCGGGATTGAAATAAACACTTCATCGTTCTGCTCTGCCTGAATTATGCGCTCAGTGCTTTCAGACGGGATGCCTAATAAGCAGTTTCCGGTGCCTGAATCAGACCCGAGGAGGGTGCTAATAAAGTACTTCATTAATTCTGCTCATAATCCCGTTTAATCCGATTTAAAAGTTCGCTTGTGTCAAGGCAAAAAACCGGGCTGTCTTTCCATTCGAAGAAGGCGTGAATAAGGTCTGTGGTTGAGCTTTCCTCCTGAGCGGTTTTCATTAGATCCTCGGGCGAAAGGTCTGCGATATCTATTACATCATCAATAAGAAGGGCAATTTTATCCACTTCTTCTTTTAATACAATTATTTTCCCTGACCCGGAAGAAATATTTAGTAATAGGAAGTTTAGGTCTATCAGAGCGTAAGGAATGGAATAGCGGTTAATTATGCCCCTTACATAGCCGGGAAGGAGGGGCAGGGGAAACACTTTTTCAAGTGCGGCAACTTCGCTGATTATCCTCGAAGGAAGGGCATATCGTCTATCTCCCGCAGAAAAAATGAGGTGTTTTTCATACGTTTTTTCGGTTTCATTTTCGCTTACATTTTCGCTCATGGATGAATTGTACTACGATTAGCAGATAAAATAAACCGTATTTTGCTCAAGAGCTGCCGTCAGGCACCGAAAGAATTCTCATCACCCTTATCACTATTGGAATGACTATAATTAAACTTGCAAGGTCAGCAAAGGGAACAGCCATCTGTATACCTAAAAGGCCGAAAAAGTTATTAAAGATGATAAGGCCCAGAATTAGGAAAAGCCCCTGTCTTGAAAGGGCGATAAAACTCGATTCAAAAGCCCTTCCCATGGTCTGTGTCAGCATATTTACCATCAATATTGCTGCGGCAAAGGGTAGGCTTAGGCAATGGAGTCTTAAGCTCCTGACTCCTATCATAACAACTTCAGGATCATCGCGGAATAGGGTTATTATTTGTGGGGCAAAAAAGGCTAGGGCGATTGAAATTACAGCGAGGGTAATAAAGCCGGTTCTAACGACAAACCAAAAGGCCTTTCTTACCCTGCTATAGAGCTTTGCTCCGAAGTTGAATCCGCATACAGGCTGGAAACCTTGGCCAAAACCAAGTACAAAGGAGTTTGCAAACATGGTTATGCGGCTGGAAATTGAGATGGCGGCTATGGCGGCGTCTCCATGGGGCCTTGCGAAATTGTAGATCGCAATCGTTGCTACGCTTAATAGGCCCTGGCGTACAAGAGACGGAACCCCTCCGCGGAACATTTCGAAGTAACGGGATAGGGCAGGGGAGAAATGTGAAAACCTGATCCTGATATTTCCTGTGCGTGTGGTGCTATATAGGAGCAGTATAACGAAGCTCAATATCTGACAGACCATGGTTGCTATTGCTGCTCCCCTTATTCCCAGTTCAAGGGTAAAAATAAATAAAGGGGTTAGTGCAATATTGAGTATATTACCGCTCAACATCCCTGCCATTGCGATTGCGGCACTGCCCTGAAAGCGGAGCTGTTGGTTAAGGACTGTTGCTGCCACCATCCAAGGAGAGGCAAGCAGGATGAAAAAGAGATACTCCATTGCATAGGGCTTAATGGTTTCGGTTGCTCCAAGTATTCCGGTAAGAGGTTCAAGGAAGGTTATCCCAAGGCCTGCAATTATTGACATTATGAAAAAACCGCTGACAAGGGCGGTGGCGGCCATGCGGGAGGCATTCTCAGTGTCCCTTGCACCGAGGGCCCTTGAAATAAAGTTCCCTGAGCCTTGCCCGAAGAAAAAACCGATTGCCTGTACAATGGTCATTAAGGGGAATGCAATGCCCACTGCTGCAACAGGGCTTGTTCCAAGGAAGCTTACAAAGTAGGACGCCGACATATTGTAAAAGGATGTGGACATCATTATGGCAATAGTCGGCCAGGCGAGGCTTAAGACCAGTTTTTCAACCGGCATTGTGGTCATTCTTAGGAATTTTTCACTTTTTTGGGCAGAAGAATCGGCAGATGTTTCCATAACGCCCTTTTTTCGGAAAGCGGGAAACGGGAGTCGGACCCGCGACATCGACCTTGGCAAGGTCGCGCTCTACCACTGAGCTATTCCCGCAAATTAAGAGTTTTCCTCCTTATGATGTTCCCATATTTTGAGTTTTTTGTCAACGGGTTTATACCGGTCCTATCGAGGGCCCCAGAGGCCTCGTCCTAGTTGCCTTGCTTCCTGCTCAAGAGACCTGAACTCATCCATAAACTGAAATGGGTAAGTTAAATAAGCATGGGCATAGCCGTCGAGTACAATCCTTGCGTTAAAACACTGCCCCTCTTCGGTATAAATATAAGCCAATAGCCTTCCGTAACGATCCCTAAGGTCCCAGTCAAAGGCAAGGTAAATATTCCTGCCAAGAAGAGCCGTCCGAGTATATTCGCTTGCCTCCCTTCCAAAAAACTCAACTTCACGGTTCGGATGCACGGTTTCAGGCGTGTCTATTCCGAGCAGGCGGACGGTTTCTACAACGTTTAAGCCCGGAGGAGGGTTGGAAATTCTAACCCTGACGGTATCACCGTCGACATGACCTACCACATTTGCAGGGGTCATCGCTCTTAAATTTGCATTTCCTGAATTTTGTATTCCCGCAATATTGACCCTATATAGGGGGGATGTATTTTGTGATAGGTCGCCTGTAAATAAGGCCTCGGGATTAGGGGGTCTGCAGACTGAACAGGGGGTATAGCCCCCCCTGACTGCATCAGCGCCTGTAATTTCAATCCGGGATTGGCTTAGGAACCTACAGCCGGCCAGATGGTAAGACCCACCCGTCGCGGTCACGAAAATAGCTGTCCCTGTATCAGCAAAAAAGAAGGAAAGAGGGAAAATCAGTAAAAAAATAAGTAAAACTGTCTTTCTCAAAGGATAATTTCCATTGATTCCCGTAAAATTCAGGAAGAGTAAGGTAAAAAACCTTGAGCCGCGAAGGACCGAAGGCCTGTAGCGCCTATCGTTTTGTTTTAACAAAAAAAACCCTGAGCCGCGAAGGACCGAAGGCCTGTAGCGCCTATCGTTTTGTTTTAACAAAAAAATCCCTGAGCCGCGAAGGATTCGAACCTTCGACCCGCAGATTAAGAGTCTGCTGCTCTACCAACTGAGCTAGCGGCCCGATCGATTAAACACCGGGTCCCTGCCCGAGATTATAACCTGATTAATCCTAAGATAAATTCGAAAATCAGTCAACTCGCCTTTTGTACAACGAATTTAAGAAAAGAACTTTTTTTTCCGGAATTCAAGAATTTTTCCACTCGATTTTCTATATATTCTCAATAGAGGAGAAAAAATTATGATCAAAAAAGCATTTTTTACTATTTTTGCAGTCGGATTTCTGACTTTCACTTCCTGTCTTGATCCTTTTGAACTGGATCCATCAGAATTTGATATAAATTTTTCGGGTAATATAACCATGACCGATGTTACCAGCGCTGTTTTTCTACTTTCAAATAGGTCTAAAACCGTGGACGTAACCGAAATAAACATCATTTTTGATGAGACTGAATGGAACTCTGTATCCGGCTCTAAACCGGCAAGAGACGGAGTTACCGTTCTTGGTATACCAAAGCGCTCCGAGCAAAAGGCCCAATATGTGCAACCTTCCGACATAAGCTATAGGATTAGCGTCACCTATCATGATTCCAATCCAAAAGAAGGGAAAAGCCCTCAAGGCATAATAACCTTTAAAGCCCCCATGAGCATTCCAAGGCAGGTTTATGAATATCATTTATTTAAAGATATAAATGGAGATGTTCAAATAGTCTATTTAAATGATGATGAAAAAAACCTTCCGGGCTCCGATCCTAATGATACCGTAAAAGAGACTAAGCCTGAGCAGAATGTCGGTGAAGGCTCAAGCCCTGCAGTTATTCCTCCTGAAAATAGGAACAGGATGGGTACAGTAATCGTAGTAGACATGACAAACAGTCAAAACATTGCTGAAGCAGCATTCACCCAAGGTGAGAAGACCTTTATTCTTGGCACAGTAAATGCCGCAGATAAGCGCTCAATTGCACTCGGGCAGGGAGACTGGCAGGTTAGCATTACCTATAACAGAAACAATACAATACATGAAGTTGGCCCCAAGAATATTATCATTGTTCCCTCTAATGATCCCCAGGCTGTTAAAGAGCACTATCTCTACTTTTATCTGAATGATAAGGGTGAGTATACCTTTGTCACAGGGAATCCCCCGACAGATGCAAACGATAAGGATATTATTCCGCCTGATTCCGGCTATGGAAGCGGTGTTATCGTGATTACCAATAATTCATCTGCAATGGCAATTTCCACGACAGTCAGAAATTTGAATGATGATTTGGTTCAAAATTATTATTATAGAGACAACTTTATCCCCCAAAGACCCATTCAATACGGACAAACAGGATATATTAATGTAATAGGTTCATCTGAGTTCCCTCTTCAAAACCATAACAGGTACCTTGTCTCTGTGGACCTTGAAGCAGTTGAAGGAATAGTAACAGTCCAAAGATTGGCATACCTAAACTCTGTAGTCTATATACAGATCAACGAAGAGGATATTAAAAACCCTAACACCAGAGTTGGCGTTACTCTAAGACTTACAAATAATCATCATGAATCAATTATTACAGGGCTTGTACTTGAAGATCAGAACGGCAGAATGCTTGCATATGGTATGAACTCCTGGGGCCATGAGCCGGTTAGGGAGAACGGAGGGATTGCTTATCTGCAGGTACTTACAACATCGAATGTACCAATTCACGAGAACTCATACTTTGTAGCACATTTAACCCTTCAATATTCGGGGAGCGATCCGAACCACCTGGGAAAAACAGCAGTTGCAGCAAATCTGCCAATTGATCCTTCCGGTAATCTATACGGTAACCCTGCAAACACAGAGCGATTTGTGACTTTAAACCCTGATGACATAGAATGGAGCAAGGTGTCTCCTTCGGTTTTACCTCCGAGTGTTACTATGAGATTTTATGGTATCGGCAGTATCGATCCGATTACTGCAATTATACTGATTAGGGATAAACCGGCTTCTGCCGGTTTTAATGAAACGAGCCCTGATTTCGGAACCGCGGGAAAAAGCGCCTTACCCCATACTTCATTAAGAATATGGGAGACAGGACATACAAAAGTTCCTTTTACATCATACTTTGATACAAACACTCATCCCGCCATGGTAACCAGAAAAAATTTTTATGATTTCAAGCGTGTTGAAGATGCTGTAAGAGATAATAGGGTAGTTGAAATTGCAATCCCCGGAGGCCTTGCACAGGATAAAACCAGGTATGTTGATATTACAATGGCTCTGCCTGATGAAGGTGAAGGCTGGTATGCATTTTTCCTTACCAGTTTAGGCTGGGTAATAGGGCATACCAATCCGCCGTTTAATGCACCCAACAGGCTTCAGAATACCCTTTTCTGGATTAATCCAAACAGGCTTATGGATGGAGGCTACTGGATTGAAGTTGATAATAATTATTATCAGGCAACAGCAGGCGGTAACCGCCCGAGAAGAGTTGAGCCGGGAGCCGGGTTTAAGGTAATACCAATTGGTCATCATATAAATGATGATACAACCAGCATACTTAAGCGCCCTGCGAGCCTTCCGGTTCTTGGCCCCCTCCTTCATGATGCAGCATCGACAACAGATGTAAATTCCATTCGGAGTTGACAGGGCTTACTCTATAGGGCTTTTTATGGATAATTATCCATATGAATGAAATGAAGTTTCGTCCTGTCGGAGTAATCTTCGACATGGACGGCCTGATGCTGGAAACAGAGAAACCAATGATTCCCTGCTTTATCAAAGCAGGGAAATTGGTTGGTTATGATATTAATTCTGAAATGGCTATACGAACAATTGGAAACAGTAAGGATAGCATACAGAGGATGCTGATAGAGGAGTATGGCAATTCTTTTCCTATTGATGACTTTCAAAGGGAGATGAGCCGTCTTACCACAGAGGCATTTGAAAACGGCATCGACCTTAAGCCCGGGCTCCTTCCCCTGCTCGATTTTTTTTCCGGCAAGGGAATCCCAATGACAGTAGCAACCTCCACAAACAGGAAGAGAGCAATCTGGAAGCTCCAAATTGCAGGTATCCTTGACCGATTTACTGCCATTGTTACACGCGACGATGTCCCTAACGGAAAACCTGCACCTGATATTTTTTTAAAGGCTGCAGAGGAAATGGGAGTATCCGCAGGTGACTGTATCGGCTTTGAGGATTCGCCTTCGGGTCTAAAAGGCCTTCACGCTGCAGGAATTCGTTCAATCTTTATCAAAGACGTGGTCGAGCCACCGGCAGAGGTGCTGTCTCTTGTTTGGCAGCAACTAAGGAATCTGGAAGAGGCAATAGAACTGTTTTAACGCTCCTAAAAACTCCTGCCCCTGCTTGTAATATCAAGTACGCCGATAATCTCTTCTCCCCGAGCCATATAGACCCTATTATGAAGATTTACTGTTGTGCAGTTGTGGCCCGGAATAAGGAAAACCTTATCGCCGGGTTTATAATTATGACCGGGCAAAGAGAAACTCGTATGCTCTTCGCTAAGGTTTGGTTCTGCTTCAAGATGATCTGCAAGACGGGGCGGACCCTGATCTGTGCCGATGGACTTAAGCCCTGCGTCAACTACAACTCTGTCCTTCTTTGTGCTAAGTACTTCTGCAAGAATGAAAAGGGCGTTTATAAACTTCAATCCCAAGGCGGCATAGGCACCATCCATGAACAGGTAGCTTCCTGCCTGCATTTCTGTGTATAAGCCCTTCTCCTTGAAAATAGAGGTTCCGGTACTTACACCGCTTACCTTTTCAGCTTTCATGCCATTCTTTTCAAGATAGTCGATCAACTCTTTTACTCGTGCATCCACTTTCATTGAAGCGTCCTTTCGCTCTTCGTGATCCTTTCTGTGTGCTAGATGCCCTGCATAAGCCTGTATGCCCTCATAAACGAGATGGGGGCACTTCTCAATTATTTTAGCTAATCGCAAGAATTCTTCCTTGGTTTCTACGCCGCACCTATTCATGCCAACTTCATATTCAATAAGGCAGTAGATTTTCGTACCTGCCAAGGCCGCCGCTTTTTCAAGATTAAGAATATTCTCTTCATCGTCTACGCACACGCCAAGATGACAGCTCCCTGCAAGGTGTGCAAGACGGGAGATCTTAGACGGGCTTATTACCTGGTTTGCAATAAGCACATCTTTTAATCCTGCATTAATCAAATCCTCTGCCTCGGCAAGTTTTGCGCAGGAAATACCCACAGCTCCTGCTTCCATTTGCCACTTTGCGATTTGCGGGCACTTATGTGATTTATAATGGGGGCGCAATGCAATTCCGCACTTTTTTGTCAGTTCCTGCATGGTTCTGATGTTTTCTTCCATCTTGTCCATGTCCAAGACGAGTACAGGTGTTTCTAATTGTTTAATTTTCATACTGCGTCCGGCAGGACTCGAACCTGCAACCTACGGATTCGAAGTCCGTCACTCTATCCAGATGAGCTACGGACGCATGCTAAACCCCTTCAGGGTTTAGCTTAAGGTGAGTGACGGGCTTTGAACCCGCGACATCCAGATCCACAATCTGGGGCTCTACCCCTGAGCTACACCCACCATTTACAGGTTAACTTTACGAAAAAACCTTGAATTTGTCCAGACCCCTTCAAATTATTTTCCTCTAATCTTGTAATTTTAAACACCGATATATAAAGAGGAGACTTCTAATTGTTTAAGGAGAAAAGGATATGAGAGAATTTTGGCAATATGAGAATTGTGTGACGATATTATCAGGTGAAATTGAGCTTTTAAAGGAAATATCAACCATTCACGAAAAAGTTAGACAGGCTGTAATGGATAAGGAATGGAGTGATTTTGAAGAAAGAACGAATGAAATAAATAAGCTTGGAGATGAGTTTGTTCGTCTTGAAAACGAAAGACTCATGCTATTTTCAGGGGAAGATGAGGAAAAATCTTTTTATGCCTCAATTATGGACCTTCCTGCCGACCAACGCCAGGAACTTTCAGCCCTTTACAGGGAACTAAAGATGGAAACCTTAAAAATGCGTGCCCTTAACGAAAACTTTCTGGATTATATAAGCGAAGCAAAAACCTTGGCTGCATCTTATCTAGAGGCAATCTACCCTGCAAGGGGGGGGAAGCTTTATACCCGTAAGGGAGATAAGGTGAGCCAGGACCTCCGCAGCATGGTAATAAATAATAGGTTTTAAGGAGCGGAAAATGACATCAACCTTTTTAGGAATTGAAATTGGAAGGCGGGGGGTACAGGCCCATCAGCAGGCCTTGAACATAGTTGGTCATAATATTACCAATATGAATACTCCGGGATACTCCCGTCAGCGTATAGAGCTTTCCGCCTTTGAACCGATTTATCTTCCGGGTCTTAACAGGGCTGAAACCCCGGGTCAGATAGGGCAGGGGGTAATCGTTTCCAGAGTCGAGCGGCTAAGGGATGAGCTTTTAGACCGCCGTATTGTTGCTCAAGCATCAGGTGAGGGCTATTGGAGGGCAAGAGACCCCTATATCCGCGACATGGAAAGGATTTACCTTGAAGTCGGAGATAATTCCATAAGAAGTAAAATGGATGAGTTTTGGAATGCCTGGCAGGAACTTGCTATTTTTCCTGCTGATGCTTCTCCAAGGCATGCCGTCCTTGAGCGCGGGAAGACCCTGATGGACGGGATCCACCAGCGTTACCACGATCTTAAAATGCTTCAAGACAGGGCGAACGAAGATATTCGCATGACAGTGAGTCAGATAAATGACCTTTCAAGGGAGATTGCAGGGCTTAACGATACAATTCAGAAGATCATTGCACAGGGAGATAATCCCAATGACCTTTATGACAGAAGGGACCTCCTTGTAGACAGGCTCTCGTCAATCATAAACATTACCACAGACAGGCGTGATCCTGATGAGTTCATGGTTCATGTTAATGGAAACATCCTCGTACAAGGAAGGATCGGCCGCCAGTTTGATCTGGAACTGAATACTGAAACAGGCTACGAGAATATCCTATGGAGCGATACCCGCGGAGAGCTCGACATAAGAAACAGGAACTTTACCGGAAGTCTTGGTGCTCTGCTCGACTTAAGAGACTATACCATCAGATCTGAAATCCAAACCCTGGATAATATGACCATGAACTTTGCAACCCTTGTCAATGAAATTCACGAGAATGCCTATGGTCTAAACGGTATAACAGGACAGAAATTCTTTAGCGAGTACCCCTTTGTTACAAATGTTAACGGGAATTACGATAGAAGCGGAGACGGGGAGTTTGATTCAACCTATATATTTAGGGTTTCGGGATTAAATGCCCTCGAGGCCCGTGCGCAGCTTGGTCTTGAAGGAATAATTACCCTTTCAGGCCCCGAGGGAAATAGGGAGATACCTTATTATTCAACTGATACTGTTGCAGACCTTATAACAAGGATAAATAATTCAGGGGCAGAAGTTACGGCAAGGCTTAATAGGGAGGGCCGGCTTGTCATGACAGCCACCCCTTCAGGCAATTGGGAAAGTCCCGACTTTGTTATTCGCCACATTGAAGACTCAGGGCGCTTCCTCGAAGGCTATGCAGGTCTCTTGAATGCCTCAGGGCCCGAAGGTGCCTTTACCTGGGGTGTCCCCGATGCAGTGAATGCCCTTGCAGGCGGCCCTGCTAATTGGGAAGTGGCTCCCATTGCCCACCCCTCGGGCTGGATTGAAATTAATCCCGCACTTTTAAGGGACCCGATGTCTGTTGCTGCAGGCTTTGGCGAAAACGGAAGGCCTGCCAATCCGGGTAACGGAGAAGCTGCAATTGCTATAGCGGCTTTAAGAAATTCCGAAGTAATGGTCGGACAGTTTAGGACCTTTGATGATTATTTTGCAGTATCCGTTGGGCGAATAGCCCTTCTAGGGGAACAGAGTCAGATTTCTCTTGCAACTCAGAGTCAGATTATGAAGCAATTACAGGAAATGCGTCAATCAATTGCAGGTGTAAATATTGACGAGGAATTATCAAATATGATCAGGTTTCAGCATGGATATGCAGCAGCAGCAAGATTTATAACAACCGTTAATACGATGCTCGATACGATTATCAACAGAATGGGAGTGTAATGAATTATGAGAAGGGTTTCTACAGATATGCCAAATACTGATATGCAGTATTACTTAAGAAGACAGGAAGATTCAATTCACAATCTTCAGAGTCAGCTTGCAAGCGGTTCACGCTTAAACCAGCTTAGGGACGACCCTTTAGCCGCAACACATGCCGTTCGTCATAAATCCTATCTTGCACGGCTTGAGCGTTTTGAATCAAATGCCCTTTATGCAAAGGATCATTTTAATCAGATTGATATCTACCTCCAGCGTTCTCTTGATGTCCTTCACAGGATTCGTGAACTTGCGGTGACAGGTGCAAACGGTATTTATTCAAGGGAAGATACAAGGCACATGGGGATTGAAGTAAATGAGCTTTTAAAGGAGCTGGTTTCAATCTCTAATGCAGTCGGTCCTGACGGCCTGCAATTATTTGCAGGAGACAGGGCATTTTCCGAGCCCTTTAGAATCGTTGAAGGCACCATTGCTGATTGGGGTGATATGCTTGTTGTTAATGTTGAGTATAGGGGTTCAGGGCCTCATAGGAGAACTGAAATAAGTGAAGGTACCTATACCAATCTTGACATAGGGGGAGGGGAGGCTTTCTGGGCAGAAAGGATGCAGATATTTTCTCAGGTTGACGCTTCCGGCTGGAGAGCTACTGAAACAGGCGCATTCTTTATTAACGGCCATGAAATCCCCGTAATGACAGGAGATACCCTCCCGTCAATAGTTGCTAAAATAAATGAGTCGGGAGCTTCAGTCAGGGCCTCGGTAGATCCACAGAGCAGAGGCCTTGTTATAACGGGAACAAACCCCCATCTTATCAGAATGGAAGACAGGCAGGACTCAAGAACCCTTGAAGAACTCGGCATTATCCAGTTTAATAATGATCCCGGTGCACCGAATTGGTCACCCTCTGCAAGAGTTGCAGGCGGCTCTATGTTTGATATGGTCATTCGCTTAAGAGATGCACTTTTCCGAGGTGATACAATGTTTGTCGGCGGCCTTGGAATTGGAGGCATTGACAGTGCGATGGGAAATATCAGAACGCGCATTACCGATGTTGGAAGCCGTCAGGAAAGAGTTATGATGAGCTGGCATAAGATCAACGAAGAGATACCGAATGTTACGGCAATGCTTGCAAGGGAATCTGCGGTTGACATGATCAATGTCGCTACTAATCTTGGCATGATGGATATTGCTCACAGGGCTTCTCTTCAAACAGCGGCCAGAATAATTCCACAGACCTTGCTTGATTTCCTGCGTTAACGACCTTAGAAGGAGTAAACTTTGAAAGTTTTAACCAAGGCATTCGGCCCAGTTGAAGTTGATGAGCATCAAAAGGTTACCTTTCCTCAAGGCTTATTCGGCTTTGAAACGTTTAAGGATTTTGTTCTACTTGATGCAGAGCAGCAGCCTTTTTACTGGCTTCAATCAGTTGAAGTTGAACAGGTTGCATTTGTACTTGTAAATCCCTTCCTTTTCAGGGGCGATTATGAAATGGATATTGATAATGATGAGCTCCTCCCAATAGGGTTAACAGAATCGGAGAAGGCTTTAATTTTTACCATTGTGACAATCCCCGGAGACGGCAGTCCTATGACTGCCAACTTGCAGGGTCCCCTTATCATTAATCGTGATAATAAAATGGGAATTCAGGCCATACTCACCGATTCCAGATGGAAGACCAAACATGATATTTTGGAAGAAATGAAAATGCCTCCACAGATATCAAAAGAAAAGTCGGAGTGAGGGTAGTATGCTGATATTATCCAGAAAAACCAATGAAAAGATAATGATAGGGGATGATATCTCTGTCTCAATTATCGAAATACGCGGGGATCAGGTTAGAATTGGTGTAGAGGCTCCGAAAAAAATAAAAGTATTTCGGCAGGAAGTATACGATGCAATAAGGGCTGAAAATGAAGCGGCGGCAAAGTCTGCGGCTATACTTCCGGCCATTGAACTTGGAGTAAGGGAGGCTAGTGACCGGCTCTAAAATCCTGGTTGCCCTCGAAAATATTTTGGAATTCCTTATCAATTGACTCAAAAACCTCAATTAAGAAGGGATCAAAATGGGTTCCTTTTCCATCTGTCATTTTTTGTACTGCAACATAATGTTCAAATCCGGGCTTATAGCTCCTAACCATTCTTAGGGCATCATAAACATCGGCAATAGTAACAATTCTAGCGGCAAGAGGTATCATCTCGCCTGAGAGCTGGAAGGGGTATCCTGTACCGTCCCATTTTTCATGATGGGAGAGGGCAATTTCCTTTGCCATAGGATTAGGATAAGTAGAAAGAATATAGGCTCCGTTTTGAGTATGCTCCTGCATTACCTTCCATTCCCAGTCAGATAAGGGCCCCTCCTTATTCAGAATATCATCGGGGGTTCCGATTTTCCCGACATCGTGCATTGAGGCAAGAAAGCCGATATTGTCTATAAAGTCGGCATCAATTCGGTTATACTTTGGGTTCTTACTTGAAAATAGCTCTTCTGCAAGTCTTTTTGAATAGAGATTAACACGGACAATATGATTCCCTGTATCATTATCTTTTAATCTGGATGCTTCAAGGAGACTTACGAAGGTATTTCGGGTTAATCTTTTATTTTCCTCGGTTATATCATCAAACATAACCACAAACTCTGTCGGGCGGGCTGCATGTTCTTCAGTCGGATAAATATAAACCTTTATCTGGACCGAGGTAACGCTCCTTGACTTTATGCGAACTTCACCCTTCCAGACATAGCCGTTCATCCCGTTAATAATTGTTTCCCGGATTTTACGGATTTCTTCTATGCCAAATGACTTCCCGAAAACATCAGCAAAATAATGATCCGTAATATTAAAGAACCCCGCAAAAAGGTCTTCGCATGCATTATTTGCAAAGATAATTCTCATGTTTTGATCGATAAGCAGAACAGGAAAGGAACAGCTCTTATACGGGCTAACCCTTATTGAAAGGCGATGTTCTTCGGGTAAACTTAGTTTTATTTTTTCCGGTTTATTCCTGAGTTTCTTTTCAATTTCAAGAAGCTTTAAGTATAGACCCACGGAACCCCTGCTTGTCATCCGGACTTTAATTCTGCATCGCTTTTTCGTAAGTATAAGGGATTGGAATTTATTCCATCCCTATATTCTATTTTAGTACTTTTTGAGATTTCTAGCAATTCCCATGCCCTGCCTCTTTTAAAATCAGGCGAAATATGCATATTATTTGCGGAAAAATCGCCTTGAATACCGGAAATAAACAATTCTGAACCGGGCCCTGTAAGGATTATTTTCTCATCAGGGGATACCCTTATTTCCTTAATTTTATCAAGAAGATTATCGGTTGGAATATCAAGATAATCGGTAAGCCTTTTATTTCCCCTATAAAATGCTGCGAAAAAGCAGGCTTTTTTTGCATCGATTAGGACTAGAATAAGACCCTGAAAACTTGATTGAGAGTAGGCCATACAATCAAGAGTGGGAATTGCAGTCATTGGGATATTATGGGCCATCGAAAGCCCCTTTGCCGTAGAAAAGCCTATTCTAAGCCCTGTAAAGGAGCCGGGGCCTTCCATGCAGGCAATCAGGTTCAGATCGCCCTTATTAAGGCCGCTTAACTTGAATAAATTATCTATACTGTCCATTATCAGTTCTGAATGACGAGGTCCTGAATCTATTTCTGCATACCATTTGCCCCCTTCACTAAGAAGAGCGATAGATAAAACCTCGGTGGCAGTATCAATGGCTAAAATATTCAATTTCCGGTTTTCTCCCTATAGATATGGATTTGCCTTTTTTCGTTATCAATAATATCGATATCTACCCTTATCGCCCCTTCGGGAATAAATGCGGGTATTCTATCGCACCATTCAATAAGAGAAATCCCGCTCCCAAAGACAATTTCCTCACCTCCCATCTCCCTGAAATCATCATCCCCCTTAAGGCGATAGGCATCAATATGATATAAGGGCGGCTGAGAATCGTATTCAGAAATAATCGTATAAGTGGGGCTCCTGATTATTTCTTTAATTCCAATTCCCTCTGCAATTCCCTTTGCAAAACAGGTTTTTCCTGCGCCCAAGGGGCCTCTTAGCCCAATTATTGACCCCTTCTTTAAGATTGAGGCTAATTTAATACCAATGGACCGGGTTTCTTCATAAGATGAGCTGATAATTTCTACCGGAAGGTCTAGTTGCTCCAAACTAATTCGGCAGTTTTCCGCCTGAATCAAGGGTACCTATAAAAGTTTTAAGCTCTTTTACCAATGGCACCAATGGATAATCTACAGTTTGCCCAAGGGTCAATGCAATTTCAGTTTGTCCCGTAGGTTTTTGTTCTATTTGGAAATCTATCGGAATCTCTATGTTCTTATTTACAAGCTGCATCACGACGGTGCCCGAATAAAACCGCCTATAGTAGATTGGAAATTCTTTCCTCACCATGTCTTTTATTTCAACAATCTTCATTTTGTTTCCTGCAATATCCAATATATACTCATTTTGAAAAGCGGTCAAGTCAGTATTACCATCCATTAGATTGATTAATTTTCGTCAAAGCCGAAGACAAGGCTGTTTATTGCATTAAAGGCCCTTCGAGGTACTTTAAGGAATTTCACATGGATTATTATTCCGTATCCTGAACGATTGCTTCTTATAACCTGCCCAAGAATACTTATAGTGGTATCTTCGTAGTCCATATTTATTTTTAGGCGTGATGCGGCGGGGATCTGTGTTGAGATTTTCATCGAGCAGCCGCCAACGGAAATATCAAGTATATTACCCATTAACCTTTTATTTCCTACAACCAGTTTTGAAGTCTTCCTTCTTCCCCTGCCTGTTTCCACCAGGTTTACAAAGAAAAACTCACATCTTTCATTTATCTCCCTTCTGCGGAATTTCCTTTTTATTAGGGGTTTTGGCCTTCGATTATGGGTGATTTGGAGCCCGGGGCCAAAGTCGGTATTGATTGTTCCAATAATATTTCCGTCAAAGGAGAAGCCGCTGCTTGATCTCGTAAAGAAGGAAAGGGACATTTTTGTACCCTTAGGTATTCTGATTGGGGTGCCGAGGGGAGTTCTTGGCATGCTTGTGGTAATATTCTGACCCCTCGATGAAAGAACCTTTACCGAATAACTATCCTTTTCTATTGCAAGTATTGCAGGAGTATCCGCAGAAAGGTTCCCCGGGGTTACGCTCCCTGAAGAAGGAGTAGCCTCCAGTATATTTCGCAGGGAAAAGAGCCTTAGCATCCTATGCTGGCTCTCGTCATCGGTCATTGAACTTTCTTCAATCTGTTTATAAGCACGTTTAAAGAAGCGATCGAGGGTTGCAGGGCTTACAAGTACCTGATCAGGGTCCCCGACGGCATTTAATTTAAATATATGCTCCAAAAGCTTTGTCTGGTCCTTATTTAACCCGTACATTCTTTTGATTCTTAGAAGTGCGAAATAACCGAATCTTCTGCGAGAACCTCCGCTTCCGGATGTGCCGCCTCTTGTTTTATTAATGATAGAAAAAATAATCCCGATAACCACGATGGCACCAATGCCTATTGCAAACATCATTGCATCGCGGTTATTGTCCTGTCTGGCAAAAGAATCGGGAGATATTCTCCATTGAAGTAAGAAAAGAGATAATCCCGTGAAATTCCCTAACATAAAAGCCTCTCGATACTTATATTATCGGAATTTTAAGGATTTGATATAGCAGGTGAGTTAAGATCAAGGAATTTTATTAGAGCTGCATGAAGTTTTAAGATACGCGGGGATAGCTCATATTCTGCAATATCCCCCGTTAAAACGGTATCCTGGTTTTCATAGGCAATAGATAATTCACGGAGGGCAGAATTAAACTCCTCCATGAAGTTAAAGGCAGGAAGCTCTTCAATTTTGAATGAATCAAGGGGCAGGCCTCCCATCTTACAGATGGTTAATATGCGAAAAAGTTTCTCGCAGACACGGGAAAATAACTGTATGGTCTCTGCGGCTCTCAGATCCTTACCTGTCTGCATATCGAGGGGAAGCTCTTCCATTCTCTTTGAAAGACCCTCCACAAGTGCCCTTGAATTTTCCGTTTCCCTTCGGGGGTTCTCAGCCTCTCTTATGCGCTCCTCTATCAGGATGATAAGATCATTTGATGATAGCCCTTCACCTGAGAAAAAACTCTTCGAAAGGCTGTAAATATCGGGGACTTCGGTTGATAGAAAACGGGAGGCAGGCCCTCCGTCCCAGTCGGAAGTCAGGTTCCCCCTGTCCGAGAAGGGTGTCTTTTCAAAAAGAATACAAGTTTCCAGAAGGGAGTTTAGAGCTTCGACTGCAAGTTCCCCCCAGGAAATAATAATAATGTCAAGCTCTTTTATCTCTTCAACTTTTTTTTCAAACTCTTCGCTTATCGAATTTGCGCTTAAGGGTTCTCCGTTTACAAAGATATGTTTAATTCTGCTCCCCGAGGAAGAAATCCAGTTTTCAAGACCGGATAGGACATCTCCGAGGGTTTTCTCGGTATCAAGGGTAATGTCGACAGGTTTGCCGTTTAAAGAAATTATCACTTTTTTACCTATTATTGAAATTATTTTGCTGTTGGAATCTGTCAAGTGATGAAGACATCTGCTCCATCCTCTGGAAGGCACCTTCCATAATCGAGTACTGTCTTCTTAGCTCTATTTCTCTTGCTGCAAGCTGGCGATCAAGGGTCTCTATACGGCGGGTTTCCTGGGTTATTCTGGAATCAATATTACCCGTCCTTATCGAAATGAGTCCGCCGCTCTGCGAGAAGGGCCTTACAAGTGAGTCAATTGCATAAGCAACGCCTGTATCAGGGAGTATGTCCCCTGTTGTACTGAAGGCAAAGAGTTCCCTGATTTCGTTTAAGTTCGATGCAAGTGCCGTATCAAGGGCTCTCTCGTCAATTTCAAGGTAGCCCCTGAGCCTTGATGCATCGCTTCCTGCACTTGCCCCCGACCTCCTGACATCCGTTCCTATTCCTATCTGAGATAATAAGGATATATCTCCTGAGCCGGAAGTAGGGTACTGTGCCGTTGCAATGCGAAGGAGGCTGTCACGCAGATTAAGAAGGGAAGAGTCCGCTGAAAAAACACCAAGGCGCTCCCTATACTCTTCCCTTTCCTCCCTTGTGAAATAGGTAATTTCATTAAGTACATTTACATCATTTCTCGTTAGAATATTTAATTCTGCCATAAGACGGTTATAATGTCCTACGAAATTTATAATTGAATCTTTAATTGTTTCGCGGTCGGTATCAACTGTAAGTCTTACAGGCCTGTCTGTTACTGCCTTTACGCTGATAGTAACACCGGTCATAAGGTCATCTATTTCATTCGTGGGGCGGTAAATATCTATTCCTTCCATTGCAATGATGGAGTCCTGTGCGACAGAAACAGGGTTTAGGGGTCTAATTGTCGGTGCTTGGTTCTGATTGATTTCAAGACCCTCAGCATCCTCGTCCGCTTCAACATCCGGAATTTCATTGTAAATGAGTTCAATCATCCCTGTGGCCTGACCCAGGGAAAGGGAATCCCCGCCAAATCCAAGGCGGTTTTCTTCACCTGTAATCCTTGACTCAATTAAAAGACTCCTGGTCCCGGGCCTTACCGCGATGAGACTTGAACTTATTAAATCCCTTCCTCTTCTGTTAAGTGCCTCAGAAAATTCTCTTAAAGACCCACCCCTAAAATCAAAAGATATTTCCTCTTCTCCAACGGTAAAGCTATAAAAACCGCTTTCCACTTGGAAATTCTCTTCAAGAGGCGCTGATAAGAATCTGTCAGAACGTGCTAATTGCTTGACCGTAAAACTTAAGTCTTGCTCGTATGCCTGCCTGTTTGCAGTCCCCGTCATTATAGATTCGTCGCTTGAGCGCACACTTCTATCGCTGAAGGGGTTTTGAAAGGAGAATAAATGACTTGCGCTTTCCCTTAGAGCATTTGTTCTTGTACCGACATCACTCCAGTAGATTCTTTCTGCTTCAAAGCGTTCTACATTGCTCTGAGCACGATCACGCGGAACGCGCTCAATACGCATGAGGTCATCGACTATCTGCTCAGTATTGAATCTGCTTCTAATACCGGGAATATAAATATCTGACATTACCGGCCTCCCTCAAAAAAATCCGGTACTTCACCCGGCTTCAATCAGACAGTTCTGTCAATAAGAAAGCCTATTGTTTCTCTCAGACTGCTGTGAAGCCGCCTTAGCTCTTCGGGCGGAAGTTCCTTGATCACCTTATCGGTTTCGGTGTCAATAACTTTAATGAGAATTTCCCTTGATTCGTGATCAATTTCAAACCTGAGCCTTCTGTTAAAGGCAAGGCTTATCCTTTCGAGATCCGAAGCGGTTTTTAGAAGGTCGACGGCAACTGTCTTATTGCTTTCCAAAGAAAGCGCTTCTGCCTGTTTTGCGGCAGCAGCCTGCTCTGCAGGCAGGAGTGGTCGTCTTTCCTTGTGGAGTTCTGCATGTGATACTGCATTCCCCACGGAAAGTGGCATAATTTGCATACCCATATCACACCTCCTTGTGCGTAATGGTATACTTCCGTCTATCCTTGACAGAAGTTAATAAGTGTTTTGGAAATAAATTTCCTAAGAAATTTCCAAACACGTCATGGTCTAAAAGGACAGGGTAGGGCGCGAACTGCCCTGTCCGGCATTCTAAAAGACAACGTCCAGAAGTCTCTTTAAATGCTGATGGAAAATCAAAAAAACTAACCGAGGAGCTGAAGCGCCATTTGGTTTCGTACATTGGCCTGGGCCAACATCGCTGCACTTGCCTGGGACAGAATTGTATCCCTGGTATAGGCAACCATTTCAGCCGCAATATCAGAATCCCGGATACGTGATTCAGCGGCTTGCATATTTTCAGCCGCAATTGCTACTCCCTGAGCTGCCATTTCAAATCGATTCTGAAATGCACCAAGATCAGCACGCTGTTGTGAGACCAATCTAAGGGCCTCATCTACGGTTCCTATTGCCTGATTTGCCTCTTCCGGACTATGTATGCTCAGGGATGAAATATTACCCTGGTCAGTCTGTAATCCTAAAGCGGTGGCAGTCATTGTGCCGACAAAGAAACGCACATTCTGATCCATATTTGAGCCTACTTGCAACTGCATAGTGCGGTTAACAATAGAATCTTGGGCAAAAGCACCGGTAAGCATGTTCATTCCATTGAACTGGGCATGACTTGCTATGCGGTTTACTTCGGCCACTAATTGGGAGACTTCAACCTGGATCATCATCCTGTCATCGGCAGTAAAAATGCCGTTGGCAGATTGTACAGATAATTCCCTGATACGGTGCAGTATATCCTGGGTTCCCTGAAGATAACCCTCAGTGACCTGAATAAAAGACACACCGTTCTGGATATTGCGCTCGGCCTGATTTAAGCCACGAACCTGTGCTCTCAGTTTTTCTGAGACGGCAAGTCCTGAAGCATCATCACCTGCGCGGTTTATCCGCAGACCAGAACTGAGCCTCTCCATGCTACCTACAACTTCAGCTTGATTAAGACCAAGCTGGCGGTTGGCAAACAGGGCGCTCGCGTTGTGATTAATAATCATATAACCCTCCTTGAACCGGGATACCCGGGCTATCCTTTGCCCGGGCCGTACCACAGATCCGGAAAACCTTGAACTAGTTCGCGCCTATGCTCAAAGCCCTCCTAAGCGATACGAAACGCTTATCACGATAGATCTACCGTAATAATCGTTCCGAACCGCCATGCTGCGCGCCTTTCGGCCGGCAGGAGAGTGTTTGTCAAAGATCCTTTTTTGGGGAGTACCCTTTAAGGATACTCCCCCCATAAAGAAATTATACGGTATTAGCGGATAAGTTGCAATACCATTGCAGCTCTCTGGTTGGCCTGGGCCAGCATTGCGGCTCCTGCCTGGGACAGTATCTGGTCTCTTGTATAGCTTACCATCTGGTCAGCCATATTTGTATCCCTGATACGTGATTCTGAGGCTTGCAAGTTTTCGGCACCAACATCCAGGCCCCTTACGGTGTGCTCAAGGCGATTCTGGTATGCACCAAGATCGGCCCTCTGTTTGTTGATTATCCTCATGGCTTCGTCCATGATACCGATGGTTCTGTTTGCACTGTCCGCGTCTTCCAGAGAAATTATGGAGCCGTCGCCTACATTTCTGAGGCCAAGGGCTGATGCGGTCATTGTACCGATGAAAACCTGGGTCCTATGATCCATGTTTGCACCGATATGGAACCACATCGATGCGGTTACCACATTCATCCCGTCCATTCTCGCAAAGCGGCCTGTGAGCATGTTCATGCCGTTAAACTGGGCATGACTTGCAATTCGGTCAACTTCTGCTACTAACTGCGAAATTTCCACCTGGATGTACATCCTGTCTTCAGCAGTAAAGATGCCGTTTGACGCTTGAACCGAGAGTTGCCTGATACGGTGTACGATATCCTGGGTCTCCTGAAGATAGCCTTCCGAAACCTGGATAAAAGAAATACCGTTTGATGCGTTGACAGAAGCTTGGTTTAAACCGCGAATCTGGGCTCTCATTTTTTCTGATACGGCAAGCCCTGAGGCATCATCGCCAGCGCGATTGATTCTTAAGCCGGAAGAGAGTTTTTCCATTTCTTTGGTTAGTCTTACGTCTACAACGCCGAGGGACCGTTCTGCAAACATAGCAGATAGGTTGTGATTGATGATCATGAGTCATCCTCCTTGATAAATACATCGCAGGCATCCTTGTCTGCGTTGGAATGCTTATCAAAAGGAACCTAATAGCCGCGGTCCATTTTGGCTCAAATGACAGCCTTCCGGTTTGATCATCGGCACGTTTAACAAGAGACTTTAGCTTTTTTATTTATTTTTTTTGTATAGTGATATTTGTTCTGTTTGGAAGACTTTTCCCCTTGTATCAATACCGACGATTAGGCGGAGGTTTTCTACTTCCAAGCGTTTTATCGACTCTGTTCCAAGGTCCGGGTAGGTAACTTCCGTGCAGGCCTTTACCTGCTCTGAAATAAGGGCTGCCGCTCCGCCGGTGGCAAGTAGATAAATTGCCCCATACTTCTTGCATAGTTCGGCAATGAATCCTGAGCGTTCTCCCTTGCCGATCATGGCAATTATGCCCATTTTTAAGGTTGTCTCTGCAAAAACATCCATCCGAATCGATGTTGTAGGTGCAATTGAGCCAATAATACGGCCCGGTTTGGCAGGGCAGGGGCCTGCGTAGAAGAGAATTGCATCTTTGGGGTCAAACGGCAGCTCTTTTCCGCCCTCGAAGGCCTCTTTTAATCGCAAATGAGCGGCATCTCTAGCGGTATATATCGTTCCTGTGAGAAGAATTATGTCTCCTGCATTCAAGTTTGCAATATCCTGCCTTGAAATCGGGGGTTTTAATTGAATCGGAGCAGGTAAATCCTTCATAAAATTGACCTTGCAAGCCTGTATGAATGACATTGCAGGTTTATTGCAATGGGTAAAGAAGTTATATGGCAGGCATAGCTTTCAATTCGTACATCAAGGGCTGTAATACGTCCCCCAAGGCCCATTGGGCCTATTCCAAGGCGATTTACTCTTTCAAGCAGTTCTGATTCCAGCTCCGCATAAAAAGGATCGCCGTTTCTCTCGCCCATTGGGCGTAAAAGTGCCTTTTTTGAAAGATAAGCGCAATAATCCATGGTTCCGCCAAGACCAACGCCTATAATTAGGGGAGGGCAGGGCTTTCCACCGGCATTTTCTACAGTTTCAAGGATAAATTTTATAATACCCTCCCTTCCCTCAGCCGGATTTAGGCAGGTAAAGGCACTTTGGTTTTCACTTCCCCCGCCCTTTGGCATCACTGCGATTTTTACTTTTTCACCCGGGATTATTTCGGTATGAAGTATTGCAGGGGTATTATCACCTGTATTAATTCGATTAATTGGGTCTCTAACCATGGACATTCGCAAGTTTCCTGCAGTATAACCTTGGCGAACTCCCTCGTTCACTGCTTCGTTTAAGGGCATTCCGATCCAAGATACTTCCTGCCCGATTTCAAGAAATACCATACAGGCGCCTGTATCCTGACAGGAGGCTATCATCTCTTTTGAAGAAATTCCTGCATTTTCTATCAATTGATATAATATATCCCTTCCGTAAGGGCTTTCTTCCTTTTCATAAGAGGTTTTTAAAACTTCGATAAGGAGCGGGTCAAGTTCACAGGAGGCCTTTATTGCAAGGGATGAAATAATTGGAATTAGCAGAGAGGTATCGATTATACGCGGCATCAGATCACCTTTTCCGCAAAAAGTAATAAGCTGCTCCACTTCCAGCGTACCGGCCCCATCTTTATCCTTTTTTCAAGGGAAGAATGAATAAGGGAAAAATCCTCGTCCCCGACTGCATTTACAATAAATGAGCCCCAGCTTGATTTATCCCTTTCAAACCAGCCGGAAAGGTCTTTTACGGTTATAAGACGCTCCTCGAATTGTTCGATTTCTTTTACGGTAACCTTAAACCCTGCATTCTCAAAGCCGGTTTTTAGTTCTTCTTCTCCCCATGTAAAGCGGAATGATTCTTCCCCGGTCCCCTTGAAAAAATCGTCCTCTGCCTTGATGAGCCCTTCAATTATTCCGGCCTTTCCTTCACATTCTTCCTTAAGAATCCTCGAAATCCTCTCTCCAAGCCTCGGGGGACTCTGCAGAATCGACACCTTGCCTCCGGTAACCAAAAGCGCGGAGGCCGCATCTGCAAAGGCCTTAAAGAAATCCGGGCTTAAGAGCTTCGCCCTCCTCCAGGGCTCCCTTGTAATTATATAATCAAACTCATCGCAGGAGAAAAACTCTTCAGCCTGTTTAAGGCCGGGTAATTGCCCCGAGGGGAAGACAGAAATGAAAGTCTGCTCAAGTTCCTCATCCTGCCTGAAATTTGAAGAGAAGGCGAGAAGGGCTTCCTTAGAGCTTTCAGAATCCACTAGGGCGCAGGCTATTCCTTCGGGGGTTCGTCTTGCGCTCTCCCAAAGCAGAAGGCCGTCATTTGCCGCTGGAATTAAAACACGGCTATGGCGGGCAATATTGCATTGGCTGAATATCAAATCCCTGTCCGATAAAAGGAGCTTAGACCTCCCCGACTCGAGCCTTTTGTACCAGCCCTCCCTTCCGGGAGCGGAGCTTGTATAGCTTAAAACTTCCCTTTCCTGACCTGAAAGTATGATAGCCGCCTGCAGTTCCTTCCTCCTTAGGACATCATCCCGAATAAGGGCCTCATGGCCGACAGAGGAAGGATTATAGAAGACCCTTCCGCGAAGAGCGGCAGGAAGGTATTGCTGGGCGGCCCAATGCTCACGATACGAATGCGGGTAGATATAACCTTCCCCGTGGCCGAAGCTCTTTGCGTCCCTGCTTGCATCCTTTAAGTGATTCGGAACCTCGGCATCTTCCTTCTCGACTTCCCTTAGGGCATCGAAAAATGCCATTGTGGAATTTGATTTTGCGGCAGTCGACAGGCAGAGGCAGGCGAGTGAAAGGGCGAACCTTCCTTCAGGCAGGCCGATGCGGTCGAAGGCTTCGGCGCAGGAAATGACGGTGGATATTGCAGTCGGGTCAGCGAGGCCCACGTCTTCCATTGCGAGGATTATCATCCTTCTAAAAATGAATGCAGGGTCTTCTCCTGCCCTTATCATCTTTGCAAGCCAATAAAGTGCGGCATCGGGATCACTTCCGCGAACGCTTTTTATGAATGCGCTTATGGTATCAAAGTGATAATCCCCATCACGGTCGTAAAGCAGGGCCCTCTTCTGTATGCTTTCCTCTGCTGTCTGCATGTTTACAGCAAGTTCAGTGCCGGGGGGCGGGGGCCATTTATCGGTGCAGGTTTCGATTGCGAGCTCTAAGGCATTAAGAAGGCTCCGGGTATCTCCGCCTGCAACTTCCACAAGATGCTCCAGCGCACCTTCTTCAAAAACAATTTTCCAATTGCCGTAACCCCTTTCCTTGTCGTTCAGGGCATATTCTGCTGCCTTCATTAGGTCGGCATTTTCAAGTGATTTTAGAAGGAAGACCCTGCTCCTTGAAACAAGGGCACGGTTAACTTCAAAGAAGGGATTTTCAGTTGTGGCCCCTATAAGGATTACAGTTCCATTTTCAACCCAGGGGAGCAGGGCATCCTGCTGAGCCTTATTCCAGCGGTGAACCTCATCAACAAATAAAATGGTTCTTCTGCCGTAAAGTCTTCTTCTCTCATCCGCCCTGTCAATAACTTCCCTGATATCTTTTATGCCTGTTAATACTGCATTGAGACTTTCAAAAACGCTGCTTGTGGTATTTGCTATTACTCTTGCAAGACTTGTTTTACCTGTGCCGGGAGGGCCTGAAAAAATAATTGAAGAAAGTCTGTCTGCCTGGATAGCACGCCTAAGAAGGCGACCCTTCCCGACTATATGATCCTGACCAAGAATCTCGTCAAGGACTTTTGGTCTCATCCTGTCGGCTAAGGGGCTTTCTCCTGCCTCCTTTTTCTTAAACAGTTCGTCCACAATTAAATCCGGATTTTAATCCTCGGCGTTCCACTCTCCGTTCCGGTATGCCCATAATCCGCTTCTGGATGTTGATGCAAAAATTGGAGGTTCCCAGTCAGGATCAGAAGCAAATGAGCGATAATCCAGGGGGCCGTCATTATTTCGATCAGGCACTTGCAGAATTGCCTCCACGGGGAGTCTTCCGATACTTGCGGCATAGGTTGCCCTGTTTATGACACTTGTAGGCTCGCTCTCTCCCGGGGCCCTTATTTCAAAACTAGGCCTTCCGTTGATAAGAACCATTTCCCTATACCCCTGACTCAGTGAAGTGCCCCTGCCTCTGATTCCCATTAATAAAAGGGTGGGTCTATGACTGTTTCTCGGATCATTCCAAACACTCATTGCACCTGTGAAATGCACTCCTACAAAGGTTGATGCAAAATGCCCTGTAATGTCGTGGAAGACATATCCGTTACCCGTAACGCCTACTATATTACCTCCGACATCTCTTAGACCTGAAAAGGTGATGCCCGCAGTCCCTGTTAAGGGACCTGTTATGGCACCGCCCCTATACAGGTAAATTCCATTCCCTGCAGTACCAAGATAAATATTTCCTGAAGGGTTTATCCCAACCCCTGTAAGCAGAAATGTATTTTCAAGGAGGGTATCTAAGGTATTTGTATTTGTATCATAATAAACTATTGCGAACTGATTCCGGTTTGAAGAAGATTGCACCCCTGCAAAAATATTTCCGCCTGCATTGAAAAGGGTCTGGATTGAATATCCGCTCATCGAGATGCTTCTATCCCAACTGTCGCTCTGGAAATTATAGCGCATGATTGCCGATGACCTAAGCGGGTCTCCTCCGGGGAAGACAAGGGCGTAAAGGTAGTGCCCGTCAGTAACAATTTCGCCTATTGCGGCACCGGGCGATCTCATCTCCGTCCAGCCAAGTGTACCTGAGCTCTCTCCGTAGGCATAAATATTTTGACTCATTCTTGTACCCACGAAGACCTGATTTCTGACAACCGCCATATTAGTCGGACTTCCGGGGATTATGGGCTGTCTCGGCCTTGTTTCAAAGGAGATATCATAAAAAATAGAATCCTGACTGCAGGAGAAAATTAGAAGGCTAAGGGCAAGTAAAATGCCAAATTGAATCTTTTTCATAGTCATTCCGTTTTAGAAGTGATACCTTGCCGACAGGCTAAGTTCAAGGAAGGTTCCAAGGGTATTGTTTCCGTTCCTTGGCCATTGCGGGATCATCCACCAATAAGCATTTGCCCCGAAGGACCAATCAGGGTTAAACCGCCAGTATGCTGCAACGCCCGGCTTTAAAACCGGCCCGAAGTAGTCCTTTTCCAGATAGCTCTGCGGAGCAAGTCCAAGCATCAGCGAGAAAGGGAATTCAAATCTATTAATTAAAAACTGGTATCCGACCCTTCCGCCCATAGGAATAAGGTAGAGCATATTGCTCCCGCGAGTTGCGGCAAAGGAGCCTGATACTTCCCCGCCTACAAATAAATTAGGACCAAGAAAATAATTAAATGATAGGGTCCCTGTTCCGCCAATGGAAATTCCGTGGGAGTTCCCCTCTATTCCAAGGACGAAGGTTGGCATTAGAAGCCCCATTGAAACATGCAAGGTTCTGTCGCCCCGAGCATAGGGAGAAACATAGAAATCCGACCAATCATATTCGGGGAAATCTCCCTCCTGAGCAATCAAAACCGCAGGGGAAATGAAAAACAATAATAATAAGAGGGGGAAAAACCTTCGCATTAATAACTCCTGCACTATAATACTCAACGGCCCGGTAAGGGTCAACTGCTTCTATAGATCAAGCTCGTGTTCCAGGGCCATGTATTCCAATAAAATCGGGAATCTTGTTAATAGCTCTCCGTATTGGGCAAGCTCTTCCAAGCGCAGCCTAGTATTTATACGCCTCTCTGCTTCAAAAGCAAGGTCCTGTGACAGAATTTGACTCTGATGGGAGAGAAAATCCTCGTAAAGTGACCTAAGACTTCTATACAGGGAAAAGTCCGGGAATCTAACCACGTTTATCGTGCAAACAAGATTCTCAATCTCGGGGAAAAGACTCTCAATTTCACGGGTAAGGGCCGGCAACGAAGCCGTCATTACCATCGATTCCATTCTTTGCTCATCTTCTGCATAAGCTCTTATCCTCTGGATCAGCAGGTTCTCAATCCTTAGCGCGATATTTTCTTCTGCTGTTCTTAAGCCTGCATCATCATTTATATCTTCTCTTGAAGCAATTTCGGGTAAGAGTTCAGGTCTTAAAGTAAACCTTATTTCCCCTGCTACCTCCCAGGTAAAGTTGGCATTAATGCCTGCAGATTGCGCATAGATCTGCCCCGAACTTAGACTTCCCGTGCTTCTAAATGACCGTCTTACAGGAGATATTGTGAAAACAGAGATATCAACATTAGTCGGGATAAGCTTATACCAGAGCCAGCGGAATTCCCCGTCCCTGATAACTTGGGTATCGAGCCCGTGGGTTTTTGACCTCATTACCCCGTAGGAGCCGGTGGGTACTGTAAGATGGGCCCATCCGAGGAAAAAACCGGCAGCGCCTAAAATTATTAAAAAAAGCAAAAAAAGCAGAAATTTCTTCATGATTAATACTATAATATTTTTATGGAGCTTCATAGCCCTTATCGTTTAAAAGAAAGAATACTTCCCATTCTAATTAATAGGACATCAATTTCCTTTTTTATTATTTGTCTCTTTACTCTTTTTTTGTATGCGGCGGGAACAGCTCAAGGGTTCATTGACTCTACTCAGTTTACTCTGCTTTCTTTTTATGTAATTGCCGGTATTTTTCTTGGCTTTTCTGCTCTTGCAGGGTTTATCATCAATATGGGGCGGTTAATAAAGAATAAGAAGAAGAGCTATTTTTTCAGGGCCTGCGGATATCTATTTTTAGTGATATTTTCGATCATTACGATTCTTATAGTGATGGCAATACTCGCAATCTCCGAAGGGAATATTTAATCCATTGACCCGAAGGGACAACACCAAAGGTGTTGACTAAATCTTACGTCCATGCTAGAAATAACCTTCAGGCCGCCTTAGCTCAGCTGGCAGAGCACTTGACTTGTAATCATGAGGTCTTCGGTTCGATTCCGGAAGGCGGCTCTAAAAGCTGTTTTACAGCGGATAAAATCGGGGAGTTTCCAGAGCGGTCAAATGGGGCAGACTGTAAATCTGTTGGCTAAGCCTTCAGTGGTTCAAATCCACTACTCCCCAAGTGATAAAACTATGCATATTCGATATGGGTGGGGTGATATTAAGGGACTTTAATATGGGCCCTGAACTCATGTCCTTTCTCGGATTCCCGGGTAAGACTTTCGGTAATATCGACAAGCGTTTGAGTGTTTCTCTGCAGGACCATAACCGGGGTAAAATTAACGAAGAAGATTTTTGGACTCTCTATAGGGAAATTATAGGGAAAGACCTTCCCCCGCACGATGAGTCGCTTTTCGGGAAGTTTTTTAAACCGAAGCCGGATGAGCCCACGGTTAAAATCGTCAGGGCCCTTAAGGAGGCCGGAATCAGGGTGGTGGTCGGGAGCAATACCATCGATTCCCATTATGAGATTCTTGAGAGGATGGGGATCTTCGATGATTTTGATAAGGTATACGCATCCCAGATAATGGGCCTTGCGAAGCCTGACCCCGCATTTTATGAGTATATCCTAAGAGAAGAGGGGGTTAATGCCCCTGAAGCCTTTTTTACCGATGACCTTGAAGAGAATATTGACTCTGCCGTTAAAGCGGGACTAAAGGCCTTTCTTTACACCGACGCAGAAGCTTTGAAAATGCAATTGTCTGCCCTGGGGCTGCTTGCTGCCTAGGCAGCTAGTATACTTGCTTAACTTGTATACTAGTATACAAGTTAAGCTCATACAAGTTAATCGGCAATCGGTGCCTTTAACCAAGCCGCAAGTAATTGGGTTGAAGCCCTAACCGAATCAACATGGGTCCTCTCGTAATGATGCGTTGCCTCCCCTCCGGGGCCGAAGCAAACACAGCGCAGATCCCTGCCGCTCCTCACACTGACTGAAGCATCCGAGGCATAAAAGAGATAGCTGTCGATTTTATAGGGGATATTCTCCCGCTCGGCCAATTGCTTAAGGAGCAGGGTGCCTTCCCTGTCGTAGGGTGTCGCACTGTCCCTTGCAATAATCGTGACTGCATGCTCGCTCGCCGAGGTGGTCTCCGAGACTACGCCAAGATCAACTGCGGCGATCTCTACTGTCTTTTCGGGGATTACCGGCGTTCCGTGTCCTATCTCCTCGTAGTTGCTTATATAAAAGTGGGTGGTATGCTCCGGTGTTTGCTTATTCTCGGTCATTGCCTTGATTGCACCAAAGATAATTGCAACGCCAAGTTTATCATCTAGAAAGCGGGATTTAAGATAGCCGGTTTCGGTGAACTCACTCCGCGGCTCAAAGAAGACAGGATCTCCTGAGTGAATGCCAAGGGCCTCGGTGCTTTCCTTCTTGTCGGTTCTTATGTCTAATCGTACTTCAACATTGTCCATGTCGTGGACTTCATTGCGAAGGTTTTCGGGGATGGCATGCCTGGCTGAGCGGTCGGGTAATAGGGTGCCTCTGTATAGCTTCCCGTCCATGGTTCTGACCGTGCAGTTTTCTCCTGCAAAGGAACGCCAGTCAAAGCCGCCCAGGGCAAAGAGGCGGAGCCTCCCGTTATTCTTAATCTGTCTTACTGTTGCTCCAAGAGTGTCAACATGGGCTGCAGCAATTCTATGACGCTCGTCATTCTTTCCCTTCCAGGTTCCGATAATGGCCTTTTTGTTTGTTAGAGAATAAGGAATCCCGAACTTCTCGAATTCCTTTGCGCATAACTCAACGGCCTCCGTACAATGACCTGCAATAGACGGTATCTTTAAAAGTGATAACGTCAAATTAACAACATAATCCATATCAATCTGCATACAAAACCCCCTTTATACTGCTTTAATACTGCTCTTCTGCATATTGAAGCTTATACAGCCCCGCGTAAAGCCCTTCCTTTGCGATCAGCTCTTCGTGTTTCCCCTCTTCCACAAGCTGGCCCCCCGTAAGAACCAAAATCCGGTCAGCATGGCGAATGGTCGAAAGCCTGTGCGCAATGACAATGGAAGTACGACCGGATAGCACCTTCTGGATTCCAAGCTGGATGAGCCTCTCTGTCTCTGTGTCAACAGAGCTTGTAGCCTCATCGAGAATCACAACCGAGGGGTCATGTGCAATAACTCGCGCAAAGCTTATCAACTGTCTCTGCCCCGATGAAATATTTGTCGCACCCTCCGACAGTATTGTATCATAACCGTTTTCGAGGCGGGTGATAAACTCGTGTGCATGAACTGCCTTTGCAGCTTCTTCTACCTGCTCTTTTGTAAGAGGCAAGCCTAAACTGATATTTTCACTAACAGTGCCCGAAAAAAGAAAAACATCTTGCAGAACAGGAAGGCAGTTCCGCCTTAATTCGGGTAAGGTTATGTCTTTAATACCAACACCGTCTAAGCGAATATCACCTGAATCAATATCCCAAAGGCGCGTAAGTACATTTATAATCGTGGTTTTCCCTGCCCCTGTATAACCTACAATGGCTGCCATCTCCCCGGGGTTTACGTTAAAGGTCAATCCCTTTAAGACTTCCTCACCCTGTATATAGGAGAAGTGCACATTGTCGAATTGGATATGCCCCCTAAGCGGAAGGCCCGATTCAAGACTCCTAGTCCCGTTGTCGGGGATTCTTTCATCGGTGTCCATTAGCTGCCAGACTCGCTCTCCTCCTGCCATTGCACTTTGCAGAAGAGTATACTTTTCTGCGATATTCATAAGCGGGTCGTAGAACATTCCGACAAGGTTGATAAATGCAATCATGGTGCCAAGTGAGAGGTTTAGATTTAAGATCATATTGCCGCCAACAACGAGAATAATTCCCGTTGTTAAAACAGAAAACCACTGTACAAGGGGCCTAAACGAAGCGAAGACATACATTTCGCCAAGCCTTGCCTTTAAGAGTTCTTCGTTTCTCTCTGCGAATTCCCTCTCGCTCTTCTTTTCACCCCCGAAGAGCTGCACGACTTGAATGCCGGCAAGCCTTTCGGAAAGGTACGAGTTTACCCGGGCAGAAGCTGTCCTCTGCTTTCTAAAGGCATCCCTTGCCTTGATGCGGCTGATACCGGTGATTACGAGTACCGGGGGCAGGGTTAAAAGGGAGGCGAAGGCGAGGGTGGGGGAAAGGATGAAGAGGGTGATAAGTACCCCGATCATAACCGAAACATCTTTAATGAATGAGACAAGCACCTGCGAGAAAAACTCGTTTATCGTTTCCACATCCCCTGTTAAACGAGTAACGATGCGGCCAACCGGATGCTTCGAAAGAAAGGCGCTCGACTGTGATTGGGTCTTTGTAAAAAGGTCAAGCCTTATGTCCTTCATCACCTTTTGACCGATCAAGGTTGTGCTGTAAGTCTGGACAAAGGTAAAAAAGAATACAATACAAAGAATAATAATAAGAATGATAACAGTGCGAATAATAAAAGTGATGTCGGCAGCTCTGATTGCTGCAATTTCCGACACAGGTAAACGGTATAAATCGCTCCTGAGTACTGCAGCTTCCCCGAGCCTCGAAATAAAAATCCCGGGCCTTGCCCGTACTATTTCTTCTGCCGGACTCCCGCTTTCATACCTAAAGGCATACCAATCCCGTTTGTCCAGGATCCCGGCTGCTTCAAGCTCAGTTTCGGTTGCCGATGACATCCTGTGAGCGCCAAGGGGGATAAAAAGAAAATCACCTGCCCTTATTGAATTATCATAATCATCAAAGAACGATAAAGTGGACGAGCTTTCATCACTTAAATTTACTCTTGGCATTCTCGTATTAATAACGTGAAAGCGCACCACAATTGCATCGTCAATTACCCTCTGCTGGAGCAGGGGCACAGCAAGCTCACCGAGGGTTGTAAAGACTAAGGCTATCAATGTAAAAGCGATAAGGGGTTTATAGGGTTTTAAACAGGCAAGAATCCTGAGTGTTATCTTGCTGTCATAGCTTTTTACGACCTCTTCAGAGGCAAAAAAATCAGCCATCATCTTTCCCCAAACTCTGTAAGGCCGCTGTGCGAGCGTAGGAGCCTCCGAGGGCGATGAGCTCTGCAGGGCTGCCCTGCTCGAGTATCGCTCCCTTATCTAAAACTATCACATGGTCTGCCCTTGCAAGGGTTGAGACCCTATGAGAAATGAGGATCATTGTTACAGATGCATTATCCCTTGAAAGGTTAAACAGGTTTTCAAGGATCTTCGTTTCGGTCTCGGCATCGACAGCCGATAGGGAATCGTCAAGAATGAGTATCTCCCTATTTGCCGCAATGGAACGGGCAATTGCAGTCCTCTGCTTCTGGCCCCCTGAAAGGGTGAGTCCCCTCTCTCCGATTAGAGCATTCCAGCCATTTTTAAAGAAGGTAAAATCCTTATCCATTGCTGCCTTGGTTGCCGCAGCGCCAAGCTCTTCCTCATCCGATTCGCTGTCTCCGGCATACCCGATATTATTCTTTATGGAGTCTGAAAAAAGATAACTGTCTTGGGGAGTAACAGCGAAAAGCTGTCTCAGCTCTTCTAAATCCCAGGCAGACGATTCAATCCCCTTTATATAAACCGAAGATCCGGTACCACTATTATTAACCGGGTCTATCATCCTGGTAATCGCCTTAATTAAAGTCGATTTCCCTGAGCCTGTTTTCCCAAGTATCCCAAGAATGCTTCCCTTCTTAATCGAAAGTGAAATATCTTCGAGGACCGGCTTTCCTTCGACATATTCAAAAGACAGGTTTTTTAACTCTATTATAGGCTTTTCATCATCATTTGAAACTTCATCCCCGCCTTGAATACTCGGGACAGTCTTCATTATATCATTGATTCTGCTTAAGGAAATTGCTCCCCTTTGAATCATATTTACAACAAAACCCGCACCCATTAGGGGCCAAATAAGCATACGCAGATAACTAAATAGGGCAACAAGGTCCCCCGGAGTCATATATCCTTCGATAACCCTTATCCCGCCGACAAGAAGGACTATCAAAACAGTAAGACCTGATAGAAATGTAACAAGGGGAAAGAAGATACCCCAGAGTCTTACAAGGGCCATATTTGCATCCCTATACTCGTCATTTGACTCAGAGAACTTCTTTATAAACCACCATTCTTTAACAAAGGACTTGATCACCCGCATGCCTGCGAAGCTCTCCTGAACAACATCGCTCATTGAAGAGTAGGCCTCATGGCTTCTGCGAAAGCGCTTCCCTATAACCTTTCCGAAAAAGAGAATAAAAATCGTAATTATAGGCAGGGGAATTACTGCCCAGGCTGCAGTGCGGGTATCCTGAATGAATATGATAATCAGAATTGCAGTAAGCATTACGACGCTGTCAATAAGGGCAACTATCCCCATTCCTATTGATTCCCTTATTGCGTTAAGGTCGTTTGTGGCCCTTGCCATAAGGTCGCCAATTTTGTTTTTCTGATAAAAATCGTAGGAAAGGGATAATAAATGCCTAAAGAGATTCTGCCTAATCTGTGCTTCTATGCGCCTTGCAGCCCCGTTAATAAAGAAGCGCCAGAGGAAACGCCCTGCAGATATTAAGACCATAAGACCAACCATGGAAGCGGCAGGAATTATTATGTCTCTTAAGACGAAATTACCCCCGGTTATTATATCAATGGCCCTACGCATGAACTGGGGAATTATAACGTTTGCGGCATTTACCATTAATAAAAATAGTATACCAAAGGTATAGTGAAACCTATATTCACGCAGATACGGAAACAGGCTTTTAAATTCTTTTAATGAAGAAGCCGGAGGTTTATTTTCTTGTTTCACAGTAGTTTATTAAGGAGCATTGTATTATCTTTCAAAAAAAGAGTCAATCGATTGTCATGTTATTAAGACGTTAACATATTCTGAAGTTGAAAGTGATAAAAGTGAGCCATAAGAGATAGAAAAGTCGATTATATCTCCAACTTTATACTTTTTCTTGCACCGGGTAAGATCAAGAATTATGTGATCGCTTGACTGGCCGATAATATCGATTTCTTCATCAATAGCTTTTATCTTTTCGATGTCCACGTCCTGCCTCCCGCAGGCAATAATTGCACGAAGCATCTCTCCCTTATCCTCGAAAACTACCTTTTCGCCAAATGCATTGAGCCCTGCTTCCCCTATGGGCACCGAAGGCTTCTGTTTAAGCTCAATAATCTGAGCCTTAAGTGTAAAGACATCCTCGTGCATCGTCTGCCTGCTTGCAGGCAAGCTGCTTTCTATAAGCTTTTGGTAAGAAGTCTCGCGCCCGAAGAAAATAACTTCCCCAAGACGCAGGTTATTCACGCCCGCAGGCATTGTATTTTCTGTTAGAAAGTGCATCGAGCCCGAGTTGCCCCCGGAAATAATAGGGACTTCTATCCCGTATTTTTTTGAAATTTCAAGAGCAAGAGAAGTAACTATGGAGACATTCTTAGTTGTAGGAATAATCCCCCCAAAGCAATTAAAGTTAACTCCGACACCATAAAACTCTATGCCCTTATGCTTTAGCATTTCTCCTGCTGTATTTAATGCATCTTCCGGAAGCACGCCTTCTCTTAAATCGCCCACATCTATCATTAGGATAATTTTATGCTTTTTCCCGAGGCGCAAGGCGCACTCTGAAAGAGCGGCTACAGTCTGCAGTTCGGAATTAAGGCTTATATCAGAATATCTGACAACATCCTCTACTTCACTCAGCATCGGAAGGCGTAAGAGCCACCGAGTCACATCGTTATAATTTATTTTCTTTAGGTTCTCTATTCTTGAATCGGCAAACTCTCTGATTCCTGTCTTATAATAAATGTCCAGGATTTCAGGTTTGGCACAGAAGCACTTTGTTACCGCACAGAAGGAGAGTGCTCGTTCTTTAAATAACCCTTGAATAATATTTATATTGGTTTCAAGTTTTTCCCTATTTATTATTAAAGCCGGGTACTTCATAATTTGCTCCCTCCTATTGAAACTAAGCAAGACCAAGACTCTGCTTGATCAAAGTCAAAGCCTCATCCCTATAAACTTCCGAAAGCACTCCAAGAGAAGCCATTATATAATTATTATCAACAAGGATTTTTGCAGTTTTCCTTGGCCCGAGTCTGGTACTCGATGCCGGTTCTAACACACTCTCCATAATGCTTACCCTGTTTGGAAGCCTTGTAAGAGCACCGCCTGTACCAATAATAAACTTTACCGCAGTTAAATCCTTCCCTGTTGCAATGGTCTTCTTTCCTGCGGGCCCGTAAAAATCGACTAACTTGCCCGCATGCCTTTCTGTTGCAGAAGAGATGGCCGCCCGTGAAAGTCTTTCTATAAATGCAATTTCAACTTCGCTCTTCGGTATTGGTTTCGCATTTACAATCAAGTCTTCAGCATCTGGGAACTCCCTTTTTAACTCTTCAAGGGTGATCCTCTCGACTATATGGGGGATATTGATAAATACCCCAAGGTCCCCCTCCACCGTGCGCTTTGCTGTAGGCTCGGGGCTTATCATAAGCTCTGCGATTTCGGTTGAGCCCTCTGTAACAGAGTGCAGGTCCGTTGTCGCACCGCCCACATCAAAGACGATCAAATCGCCAATATCCTCTGCAAGCAATTTGGCCGCCGTCATGACTGCTCCCGGGGTGGGCATGATCTTCCCTGTTACCATGGACTTAATCTTTAGCATCCCGGGGGCATGTACTATATGCTCTTCGAAAACATCCTGAATTATTTTTCTTGTTGGCTCTACATTTAGCTCATCAACCTTTGGATATACATTATCTGCAATATAAAGGCGAATGTTTTTCTCTTCTGCGATTAATTTTACTTCATCTCTATTTTGCACATTCCCCGCATAGATAAAGGGGACATCGGGGCAGGCATCGATTAGTTTCTCGAAGTTATAAAGGGCTGTTTCCCTCTCTCCGAAATCGACCCCGCCTGCAATAAGGATGATATTTGGGTCAGTTTCTACGACCTTTGCGATGTCGCTCCGGGTGAGTTTTCCCGCAGTTGCATACTTTAAGACAGCGCCCGCACCAAGGGCGGCCTCTTTGGCGGCACGGACAGTCATATCGTAGACAAGGCCGTGAACGCACATCTTTAGGCCGCCCGCAGCAGAAGAGGCCGCAAGCATTTCCTTACGGCTTATCTTCCTGCCTGCGGTCTCTTCCAGGTTCTTGATTGCACCCTCAAGCCCGATTGTCACATCCCCCTCAAGGACAGACGTTGCCGCCTGTCCCTGTCCGATAAATCCGAGGGATTCCCCCAAGGAAAACGCGTTAACTACGGTTGTGGTGCTCCCAATTTCTGCAACGAGTACTTCCATCTACTTTGCTTTTCTTGCCTTAACAAGAAAGCTTGCAACATCAATACCCTTTGTGCCTCTGCCGAAACCTGCATCCATTCCCGCTTCCTTTGCAATTTCATTGGTAACTTGAGTTCCCCCTGCGACCAATAGAAGCTTATCCCGCACGCCTTTTTCGGTGCAAAGGTCATGGATCTTCTTCATGTTCTTTGTGTGAATTTCATCGTGGGTGATAATCGTAGAAACGAGAATGGCTGCTGCATTTGCTTCAATTGCGGCATCCACCATCTTTTCAACGGGGACAGAGGTTCCAAGGTAGATATACTTTACCCCGTACTTTTCAATGCCGCCGTGTTTAATATCGAGGGTTTCCTTTAGGCCGACTGAATGCTCATCGTTCCCGACTGTTCCTGCAACTACCATCATCGGTTTTGCGGCTATATCGTCTCTGATTTCCTGCTCGGAGAGGGTCGGCACAAGGGGAGGAATTACAAGTTCGTCTTTATTGATATCAAAGGTAACCTTTCCCTTAATTTCTACAAGTGTCCCCTCGCTGGGATGCAGGCATCTTTTGTGAACAACAGTAACATCCTGTAAGCCCATTTTCTCGCCGCATTTAATCGCCGCAAATTCCGCAGTTCTTTCATCGCAGGGAAAGAAGATGGCAGTTGTTACTATTCCGTCCGCTGCCCATTCCACTTCGGGCTTA
>Ga0099364_10000910_pt1 | contig 50265 bp, 48 predicted proteins | sample TergutTh196P3_FD_73070 | JGI IMG/M metagenome (GOLD analysis project Ga0099364, IMG submission 73070) | Microcerotermes parvus P3 segment gut microbial communities from Pointe-Noire, Republic of the Congo - Th196 P3 | ecosystem: Host-associated > Arthropoda: Insects > Digestive system > Gut ... | reverse complement strand
CAAGCTCTCTTGCAAGCTTTATTGCAGTACCTCCGCCGAATGAAACTATTACACCTATCGGTTTTTCTGTATTGATAATATCCATTACATCATCTATAAAGAGCGGTTCAAAATAGAGCCTGTCTGCAGTATCAAAATCGGTGGAAACAGTTTCGGGATTATTATTAATAACAATGGTCTCATAACCCATTTTCCTCAATGTCCAGACACAGTGCACCGATGCATAATCAAACTCTATCCCCTGTCCAATACGGATTGGACCGCTACCAAGAACAACAATTCTTTCCTTCTTGCTGTTTTGTACAAAGGGAAGTGCTTCGTTTTCTATGCCGTTCTTTATTGAATAAAAATATGGTGTAACGGCGTCAAACTCACCCCCGCAGGTGTCCACCATTTTATAAACATGGCCATCCTTCTTTTCTTCACTAACAAACATACCGGAAATCGAGTTATCTTTAATGTTTTTAAGGCTGTTTAAAAACCAGTAATCCACACCGCTAAGTTCATGCAGCTCTTCTATTCCAAATCCCCGACAAAGAGCCTCATACATTATAAATAGCCTTTCGTCTGTAATGGTGTTTAGCATTACACGAATTTCGTCATTGGTTTTATTTTTTAAGCGCGGCAAATTTAAATCTTTCAGACCTAGTTCGGCACCTCGAACGGCTTTTAAAAGAGCTTCTTCGAAGGAATCGGCTATTGCCATTACTTCTCCTGTTGCCTTCATCTGGGTTCCAAGGGTATTTTCCGCATAAACAAATTTATCAAAAGGCCATTTGGGAAGCTTGACAGCAATATAATCTATGGCAGGTTCAAAAGCCGCATAGGTAGTTCCGGTTACCGCATTTGGAATTTCATCAAGATTGTATCCTATGGCTATTTTGGTTGCGACTTTTGCAATTGGGTATCCTGTTGCCTTGGATGCAAGGGCGGAGGAACGGCTTACCCTGGGATTAACTTCTATAACAGCATATTCAAAACTGTTTGGATTAAGGGCAAGCTGGCAATTGCATCCTCCCTCTATTCCAAGAGCTTCTATTATGTGCAAGGAGGCGGAACGCAGCATTTGATATTCCCTGTCCGCAAGCGTTAAGGCAGGAGCGACAACAATGCTGTCACCTGTATGTACGCCGACAGGATCAAAGTTTTCCATGGAACAGACAGAGATGGAGTTTCCGGCGCGATCCCGCATAACTTCAAACTCTATTTCCTTCCAGCCTGTTATGGAGCGTTCCACCAAAACCTGGGCTATGGGAGAAACAGCAATACCATTTTCTACGATTTCACAGAGATCTCTTTGGTCATGCGCTATACCTCCCCCTGAACCGCCGAGAGTAAAGGCTGGTCTGATAATCAGCGGATAACCGTTATGTGCAGCAAAATCCAAAGCCGTCTCTATATCTTCTGCAATAACCGAAGGAATAACCGGTTCACCTATCTCCATCATGGCTTCTTTAAAAAGCTTTCTGTCTTCGGCTTTCTCTATGGCCTCCGGAGAAGAACCAAGCAAACGCACACCATATTTTTTTAATGTGCCTTCTTTATCCAGCTTCATGCATAAGGTTAAGCCGGTCTGGCCGCCGAGTCCGGATAAAATTCCATCAGGATTTTCTTTCTCTATAATTCTTTTAATTGTATCAAGTGTTAAGGGTTCTATATATATTTTATCTGCAATATTTTTATCGGTCATTATGGTAGCAGGATTGGAGTTTACCAGAACAATTTCTATCCCGTTTTCCTTTAATACACGACAGGCCTGGGTTCCTGCATAATCAAATTCTGCAGCCTGGCCGATAATAATCGGCCCTGAACCAATTAATAAAACCTTTCTGATATTTTTATCCAGGGGCATCTTGGCCTTCCTCTATTATGGAACAATAATTTTGAACTCTATCCAGAAAAATATCAAATAAAAAAGATGTATCGAGCGGACCGCCCTGGGCTTCCGGATGAAACTGAACAGAAAAAGAGGAGCCGTAATCCAGCCCCTCATTTGTACCATCATTTACATTTACAAAAGATTCTTTAATAGAATCCTTGTTTAACTGCTCCATGCCTGAATCATATGCAACCGAATAACCATGATTTTGGCTTGTTATATAAACCCTTCCGCTGGAAATATCTTTTACGGGCTGATTCGATCCCCTATGTCCGAATTTCATTTTTTTGGTTTTTAGACCCCTTGCAAGAGCCAAAAGCTGATGACCAAGACAGATCCCGAAAATGGGAATACCCATATTGTCCAGTACGCGGATTGTATTAATTATTCCCTCATTCCCGGGATCAGAAGGGTCTCCGGGACCATTGGAAAGAATAATTCCGGAAGGTTTTATTTTCATTATACCGGCAGCATTTACCGTAGAAGGAAAACAAATAACGCGGCAATTTCTTCTGTTAAGCGCATCCATTATTCCACCCTTGGAGCCAAAATCCAGAAGTGCTATCTCCAGAGGTTTTGATTCATGCCTTACCTTTTCATTATTTTGGGTTTTTGAGGCAGATATTCCGGAAACATTTTCTACAGGATTTTTAATGATATAAGCGGCAGCTTCAAGACGATCTTTTTCGACTGGTTCTGTGCATGTAATTTTTCCATTTAAAACACCGCTATTCCTTATTATTCTTGTAAGCATTCTGGTATCTATTCCGCAGAGACCGGTTATCCCCCTTTTTTTTAACAAGGTATCCAGATTCTCTATGCTTCTGAAATTGGATGGCGTATGACAGGGATATTTCACAATATAACCAAAGAGGGATATTTTTTCCGATTCAAAGTCTTCGGGAATTACTCCGTAATTTCCAATAAGGGGAAAGGTTTGAACTACTATCTGGCCGTAATAAGAGGGATCTGTCAGGGTTTCCAGATAACCGGTCATTGCCGTGGTAAAGACAATTTCTCCAATTGTCTCTTTCTCTGCTCCAAAAATATATCCCTTAAAGCTAATTCCATTTTCAAGAATCAGATAGGCGGTTTTCATTTATTTTGCACCTGCTTAAAAATTGACTTTTTCTTGTTGCTGTCTTCGTTTTCACCGGAAAAACAAACCGTGCAAAATGACAATGAACACTTTTCACAGGCTCTGGTTAAACCTTCAATGCTAAGATAACCCATACTGTCCGCACCAATATCCCGGCAGATTTCATCAATACTCATTTTATTGGCAATAAGGCTTTCCGGACTATCAATATCCGTTCCATAACTGCATGTATAAATAAAGGGAGGTGAGGCAATCCTGAGATGAACTTCCTTTGCTCCTGCAGCCTTTATGCTGTTAATAAGGTTTTTTAATGTGGTTCCGCGGACAATGGAATCATCCACAAGCACCACCCTCTTTCCTTCTACGCCTGCTCTTAAGGGATTCAGTTTCAGACGCACTGCACTTAATCTTAAATCCTGGGTAGGGTAGATAAAACTCCTGCCTATATAGCGGTTTTTTACGAAACCATTTACAAGCGGAAGAGCCGATGCAAATGAATATCCAATGGCAGCATCCAGCCCGGAATCCGGCACACCGCAGACTATGTCGGCCTTTGCCGGCTGTTCTACCGAAAGAATTGCTCCCATATTAAATCTGGATTCATACACACTAAGACCATCTATTACAGAATCAGGACGGGCAAAATAAACAAATTCAAAAATACAAAGTCCATATTCCTTTTTCTTTTCACTGGTAATAAAGAGGGAATTGATTATTTCTCCGTTTTTTATTACAACAGTTTCTCCGGGCTGAACATCACGCAGAAAATCAAAACCTGATGCATCCAGAGCGCAACTCTCCGAAGCAGCCATTATGCCATTACTGTTAATTCCCAAACAGAGGGGACGAAAACCATAACGATCCCTTATTGCAAATAAATGTCCTTCCGCTGTTGCAACACAGAGGGAAAAGGCACCTTCCAGTTCGTTTACAGCCTTGTCTATCCCCTTCATTATGGACTTTTCCTTAATTATTCTGTAAGCCAAAAGTGAAGCAACCACCTCGCTGTCGCAGCCTGACTTGAACCTTAACCCTGCTTCTTCAAGCATATTTCGCAGTTTTCCGGCATTTGTAATATTTCCATTATGTGAAGATGCAATACGGCCGGTTAAATATTCTATAACAAAGGGGCCTGCGTTTTCGTTAAAAAACCCGCCCGTTGTCGAGTAACGCGTATGGCCTATGGCGGTGCTCCCGGGAGGAAAGGCTGCCAATGTTTCCTGGTTAAAGACCTCGGCCACCAGACCGGAATCCTTCATGCAGACTATATTGCCGTCGGCAACCACGGCAATGCCGGAACTCTCCTGCCCCCTATGCTGCAGGGTCAAGAGCCCGTTATATGTTATACCTACAGCTTCTCCGCTCCTTAGGCTTACGCCAATGACTGCACATTCTTCCTTAATCTTAGGGTCCGTTTTCATAATCATGAATTATCCTTTCACTGACTGTACGCTTGGAAGCACGCGAATCCATCGCTTTCTTTTCGATGTAACGGTGTGCTTCATGTTCGCTCATTCTGGCGGACGAAATTAAAATGTTTTTCGCCCTGTCCAGAATCCTTATATCTTCAATTCTTTGTTTTAAATTTTCATTCTCTGACTGAAACTTCATTAAACGTATATGCATTGTTTTTGCAAGGCCTAATACCTGTCTTAACACATCCCTGTTAATGGGCTTTTCAATTGTAAATACCCCATCAGCTTCGCATACAGCGGAAACAGGTTCATACATATCACTGCTTACTGCCAGAATTACCTGACTCTGCTCATTTATGGCAATTTGCCTGGCCAGTTCCTGGCCGTTTTCATCGCTCAGGGGAGAATTAATGAACACGATATTAAACTCCCTGTCCATTAAGATCCTTCGCCCTTCTCCGGCTGTACGCACATGAACAGAACCAAATACAGAATTAGATCTGAATAATTCTGAAATTGCAGCGAAACTTTTTTCGTTTGGCGTAATAATCAGAGAGCTTTCCATTTACAGAATCCCTGCAATGCAGCCCTTAAAGTATTGAAAAATACTTGTTTCTGTAATAGTCCGCTTTATCATTTGTCCACTCAAATTCCCTTGCCTCCTCCTCCTTTACCTCTAAATATTTTTTATACATATTTTCCGGAAGTATTGTTTTAACAAAATCACTATTGCCTGCTTCCTTAACAGCTTCCTTCAGACTTAATGGAAGTGTCTCCAGGTTTTTGGTAAGGGATTCCTCTGCATTAAGAAAATCCACATTTACCGAAGGGGGCAGCTCCATTTTTTTCTCTATGCCGTCCAGTCCGGCGGAAATAATTAATGAAAGTGCCAGATATGGATTAACGGCAGGGTCGGGAGAACGCAATTCCATTCTTACCCTTTCTCCTGCCGCTGCAGGGATTCGAATCAACTGGGAACGGTTATAGGGAGACCAGGAAACATACTTTGGTGCATCGAATTTTCCGAATCTCTCATATGAATTGGCAGTTGGATTAAGAAAAAGGGTTATTTCCCTTGTCTTTGAAAGAATGCCGGCAATAAAACTTTCAGAAACAGCCGAATGTTCTCCCGTATCTGCACTTTTGAAAATATTTCTTCCCTTTTGACTTAGAGATAGATTTACATGCATACCATTTCCGGGGGCATCCAGCAGCGGCTTGGGCATAAAAGAAGCAAATAAACCGTTCCTTTCGGCAATTGCCTTAACCACAGTTTTAAATGTCTGCATATTGTCTGCTGCTTCCAGTGCATTGCTGAATTTAAAACCTATTTCGTTTTGACCCGGCCCCTGTTCATGATGAGAGGTCTGCGGCTGCATTCTCATTTCCGCTAAAGTAAGGCAAATTTCGCGTCTTATATTTTCTCCCTTATCCAGAGGACTTAGATCAAGATAGCCGCCCCTGTCAAGCGGTGTAAGACTTGGCTCGCCATTTTCATCATTCTTAAATAAATAAAACTCACATTTAATCCCAACCTTGCAGGCATAACCCATCTTTTCTGCCCTGGCGGAAACTTCCTTCAGCAATGTACGGCCGTCATTGTAAAAATCCGAACCGTCGGGGTTCTTGATATCACAAAAAAACCTGACAACCCTGCCCGGCCCGGGCCGCCATGGCATAACGTTAAGCGTAACTGGATCGGGAAACAAGATTAAATCCGAATCGCGTATATCCTTAAAACCCCTAATGGCATTTGCGTCAAACGATACGCCATTGGTAAAGGCATGTTCCAGCTCTTCGGACATAATAGCTATATTTTTCTGCATACCGAAGAGATCACAAAATGCCAGTCGAACAAATTTTACATCATTTTCTTTTACAAAATCCAGAACTTCCCTGGCAGTCTCTGTCATGATTTACCTCCGTCCCTTATTTATTAATGAAATAATCATCCCTTCCTGCTCCTACAGATACATATTTTATGCCAACACCTGTTGCCTCTTCTATAAAACGAATATAATCAAAAGCCTCTTTTGGCAGTTCATTCGGATGACGGCATTTGGAAATATCTTGTTTAAAACCGTCCAGATACTCATATACGGGTTCTGCATTAATAAGATCATCGCCTGCAGGAAATTTCTCAATAATTTTATTTCCCGTCCTGTATGCAACACAGACAGGGATTTTTTCCATATATGAAAGAACATCCAGCTTGGTAAGCGCAATTTCGTCCGCACCCTGTACCTGTATGCCATAACGGCTGGCAACAATATCAAAGGCGCCTACCCTGCGAGGTCTGCCTGTTGCAGCCCCGTATTCTGCTCCTGCCTCTCTAAGTGCATCACCGCTTTCTCCGGTCATTTCAACGGCAAAGGGACCTTCTCCAACACAGCTTGAATATGCCTTCATTACACCTATTACCTTATCCAGCTTCGCTTCCGGAATGCCGGCTCCTATGGGTGCATATGAAGAGAGTGTCTGTGATGATGTTGTAAACGGATAAATTCCGTAATCTATATCCCTTAAGGAGCCAAGCTGTGCTTCGAATAACACCTTATTGTTTTTTTTGACAGCTTCTCTCATGTATTCAGATGTATCTGTAATGTATGGAAGAAGTGAGGCACTGTATTTATCTATCCAGGATAATACATCATCAATTTTGGCTTGCTCTTTGCCATAACCTTTTAAGGTAATATTTTTCCATTCTGTTATATCAAGGAGCTTCTGCTTAAGGCTTTCCCTGTTAAAAAGATCATTCATGCGAATGCCCTTTTTCATATACTTGTCTCCGTAAACAGGTGCAATACCGCGTCTTGTAGAGCCGTATTTTTTCCCTGCCAACCTGTCTTCTTCAAGTATGTCCTGAAGCTTATGGTAAGGAAGGCAGATAAAGGCCTTGTCACTTATTTTAAGATTTTTCGGAGTAACCGATACATTTTTTTCTGTAAGGGAATTAATTTCACTGTATAGATGCTCTATATCTATGACCATTCCCATTCCCATAATGTTTACGGCTTCTTCCCGAAGTATTCCGGACGGAATAAGGTTTAAAATAAATTTGCCCCTGTCATTTACAACGGTATGTCCGGCATTATTTCCGCCCTGATAACGGCAAATAATATCATAATCAGCCGACAGTAAATCCACCATGCGGCCCTTTCCTTCATCTCCCCAGTTAATGCCAACCACAGCAGTAAGCATGATCCCCTCCTATACTTTAATTTCTATTTCAATTCCCAGGAAATCCCTGTTTTTATTAAGCATTGTTCTTACCGATGTCAAAAATTCTTCAGCCTGCTCCTTTGCACAGCCGGTAAAATCCTCCGCCTTAACAAGGGAGTCCAGCTCTTCTTCAGAAATGGGAAAAAGCTTGTCGGATAAAATTCTTTCAAACAGATCATTTTTACCCCCATTTTCTGTAATATTTTTAACGGCTTCCATTGAATGAAGACGTATTCTTTCATGCAGTTCCTGCCTGTCTCCTCCCTTTTTGACACAAAACATAAGAATATTTTCCGTAGCCATAAATGGGATTTCTTCGTTTAAATGCATGGAAATTATTTTGGAATTTACCTTCATTCCCTTGACAATATTTATTACAAGAGAAAGTACCGCATCTGCTGCCAAAAAAGCCTGGGGAATTGATATTCTCCTATTGGCGGAATCATCCAGACTTCTTTCCAGCCATTGAGACGAAGCTGTAAGAGCCGGATTAAGTGTATTGGCTATCATATAACGCCCGATTGAAGCTATTCTTTCGCTTCTCATTGGATTGCGCTTATATGCCATGGCGGAGGAACCAACCTGCTTCTCTTCAAAGGGTTCGAAAACTTCCCTTAAATGTGACAGGAGCCTAATGTCATTCGAAAACTTTACTGTGCTCTGTGCAATTCCGCAAAGGACGGACAGTATATTATAATCCACTTTCCTGGAATAGGTTTGTCCGCTGACCGGGTATATAGAATCGAAGCCCATTTTTTTGGCTATCTTTTTTTCAAGCAGTTTTACTTTTTCATGGCTGCCATTAAAGAGGCTAAGAAAGCTTGCACTGGTTCCTGTCGTTCCCCTGCAGCCTAGAAGCTTTAAATTACCAAATATAAAGTCCAGCTGTTCCAGATCCATACATAGATCCTGAATCCATAAACATGCACGTTTACCCAGAGTTGTAGGCTGTGCCGCCTGAAAATGTGTATAGCCAAGACAGGGAAGGGACTTATATTCATCGGCGAAATTGCAAAGAACCTCTATCGCATTAATAAGCAGTTTTTTTATATGAAGGAGAGCTTTATGCTGAACTATTATGTCCGTATTATCTCCGACATAGGAAGAAGTGGCACCAAGATGAATAATTGGGGCAGCACCGGGACATTGAACAGAATAAGCACGGATATGAGCCATTACATCATGACGCAGTTCATATTCGAATTTGGCTGCATCCGTATAATTAATATTGCTCACATTGGCTTTCATTTCCGCAATTTGCTCATCAGTTATGTCCAATCCCAATTCTTTCTGGCTTTCCGCCAATGCAATCCAGAGCTTTCTCCATGTTGTGAATTTTATGTCATCGGAAAAAATATTTTGCATTTGGCGGCTGGCATAACGCTTGCAGAGGGGATTTTCGTAAATATCCGGCATAGTTCCTACCCGTTCAGCCTGTTAAAGATATTTTGGACATTGTCCATGTCCTTCATGTTTTCCAGGTATCTGCCGGCTCCTATTGCAACACATTCTATTGGATTAGGCGCAAGAATTACCGATACCCCTGTCTCCCTGGAAATTAATCTGGCAAACCCTTTAAGAAGTGCTCCGCCTCCGGTCATTACAATTCCCCTGTCCACAATGTCTGCTGCAAGTTCCGGGGGTGTTTTACCCAGAATGGATTTTATTTCGTCCACTATTCTGTATACAGGTGCCTTTAATGCTTCACGAACCTGTTCAGAATCTATTTCCAGCCTCTTTGGCAGACCTGTGCCGGAGTCTGTTCCCTTAATTTCGACTTTCTCTATTTCCTTATCCGGGAATGCGTTGCCGATTTCCAGTTTAAGACGTTCTGCAGCGGAACCTCCTATTATCAGATTTAATTCACTGCGTACATATTTAATAATGGCTTCATCAAAATCATCTCCTGCCACTCTTATTGCATTGCTTACAACCATGTCTCCAAGACTTATCACCGAAATCTCGGTTGTTCCGCCTCCAATATCACAGATCATGTGCCCTGCAGGTTCGCTGATTGGTATATCTGCACCAATTGCCGCTGCAAGGCTTTCCGGAATAACCATTACCTCCCTTGCTCCAACCTTATAGGCACATTCTTCAACAGCACGCCTCTCCACTTCGGTTATGGTAGATGGTATGCCAATTACAATGCGTGGTTTTACCATTCTGTATCTGGGGATGGCTTTTGAAATAAAATATCGAATCATTTTTTCGGTGGAATCCAGATCGGAAATTACACCGCCCCTTAAGGGCCTGATTGCATGAACCGAACCCGGTGTTTTAAAAAGCATTTTTTTTGCATCGGTACCGACAGCTTTTACCTTGCCTGTTCCTTTTTCTATGGCAACAACAGAGGGTTCGCAAATTGTAATTCCTTTTCCGGGAACATAAATAAGCGTATTACAGGTTCCTAAATCTATTCCTATTGCAGTTCTGGCAAACATAAAACCTCCTCTATAACATCATGAGAGGGAAAGCCGGGATACTCCGCTTTCTTTTGCGGCATTTTCTACCGCTCCTGCCACAGAAAGGGCAAGATTCCTGTCCAAAGGACTGGGCATAAAAAAGTCTGCATTCAATTCACTATTGGGAATAAAATCGGCTATGGCATTGGCAGCCGCTATTTTCATTTCCTGATTTATTACAGAAGCCTTTGCGTTTAATGCCCCCCTGAATATGCCCGGAAAAGCAAGTGCATTGTTTATTTGATTTGGAAAATCACTTCGCCCTGTCCCTATCATAAAAGCACCGGCTTTTTTGGCCAAATCCGGCATTATTTCCGGCACGGGATTTGCCATGGGAAAAATAACCGGATTATTGTTCATGTTTTTTACCATGGCTTCTGTAAGACAGCCGGCAGAAGACAAACCTATAAAAATATCCACTCCATTAATAATTTCTTCAAGACTTCCTATTTTATTTTCCGGGTTAGTAATTCCGGCAATAAATTTCTTTTCAGGGTTTATGTTTTCCATTCCCCCTAAAAGAGCTCCGTTTCTGTCGCATACAATTATTTTTTTTATGCCATAATTAACAAGAAGGGCCGCACATGCAATACCTGCAGCTCCTGCACCATTTATTATTATGGAAATTTCGGTAATATTTTTTCCGGTTAAACGCAATGCGTTAATAACGGCAGCAAGCACAACAACGGCAGTTCCATGCTGGTCATCGTGGAAAATTGGAATGTCACAGCATTCAATAAGGCGTCTTTCAATTTCAAAACAGCGAGGAGAGGAAATATCTTCAAGATTAACTCCCCCAAAGCTGCCCGATAAAAGACGCACGGTATTTACAATTTCATCCACATCCTTTGATCTTATGCACAGGGGAATTGCATCCACTCCTCCAAGCTCTTTGAACAACACGGCCTTGCCTTCCATTACGGGCATTGCCGCTTCCGGTCCTATGTCCCCCAGTCCTAAAACTGCGGTACCGTCTGTTACCACCGCAACTATTTCTGAGCGGCGGGTTAGCGCATAACTCTCATCCATGTTTTTATGTATGACCAAACAGGGTTCTGCCACACCGGGAGTATAGGCAAGGGATAGATCTTCCCTGGTATTTACAGGCACCCTGCTGATCATTTCGATCTTGCCATGCCATTCATAATGCATTTTTAAAGATTCTTTAGCGTAATCCATTTTCCAAATACCCCTGTGCTTCCTGAATGGCAAGGCCAATTGCATCTGCAGAAGGGCCTCCTGTCAGATTTCTATCTTCCACACATTTTTCTATGGAGACTGCTTCAAAAAAATCCTCATTAAAAACAGGAGAGACTGCCCTTAACTCTTCGATATCAAGTTCGTCAAGCTGTACATTTTTTTTAATGGCATAAAGGACAAGTTTCCCGGTAATCTCATGAGCATCCCTGAATGGAAGGCCTTTCTTAACCAGGTAGTCGGCTGCATCTGTTGCATTAATATATGCATCCATACAGCTTTTAAGCATATTTTCCGTTTTGTATTCCAGGCTGTTAAACATTCCGGTAAATATTGCAAGGCAGGATTTCACCGTATCTGCAGAATCGAATACAGCTTCCTTGTCTTCCTGCATATCTTTGTTATACGAAAGGGGAAGACCTTTCATCATTGTAAGAAGAGCCGTTAGATTCCCGAAAACACGGCCGCTTTTTCCGCGGATTAGTTCGGCCATGTCCGGGTTCTTTTTTTGCGGCATAATGGATGAGCCTGTAGAATATGAGTCGGATATTGCCATAAAGTTAAAAGCCCCGGAAGTCCAGAGAATCAATTCTTCGCAGAAACGGCTTAAATGCATCATTATAAGGGAAAGGCAGGAATTAAATTCTATGCAAAAATCCCTGTCCGAAACCGCATCCATGCTGTTTTGCGTTATTTCTGCAAAACCAAGTTCCTCTTTTAAGAATTCTCTGTCTATGGGAAAAGATGTAGATGCAAGGGCTCCAGAACCCAAGGGCATATAATCTGTCCTTTTACGGCAATCTGCTAATCTATCGCTGTCTCGCCTGAACATCTGGAAATAAGCCATTAGATGATGGGCAAGCGTAATTGGCTGGGCTTTTTGCATATGGGTAAATCCGGGCATTATTACAGTTAAGTGTTTTTTTGCAGACTCGAGCAGGGAATTTAAGAGTGCAAAAAGCAGTCTGTGAATTTCGTCAATTTCATCCATCACATACATTCGCATATCAAGGGAAACCTGCTCGTTCCTGCTCCTGCCCGTATGAAGCCTTTTTCCTGCCTCTCCAATACGGCTGACAAGTTCTGACTCTATAAAAGAATGAATATCTTCGGCATCGCCATTAATTTTCAGCCTGTCATTTTCAATATCCGAAAAAATTTCACCTAATTTTACAGCAATATTATCCGCATCATTTTTTTCTATAATACCCTGCTTTCCAAGCATCTTTGCATAGGCAATGCTGCCCTTTATATCATGGCTGTAAAGTCTTTTATCATAAGCTATGGAAGAATTAAATTCATGGGCATATTTATCTGTTTGTTCAGAAAACCGGCCGCCCCATAGCTTATAATTCATTTTATCAGTTTATCTTTGGATTGGATTTTTTCATAAGGGCTCTGACTGTTAGAGGCAGGCCAAGGAGCTTAATAAAGCCCTCTGCATCCTTATGATCGTATAAATCTCCGGTTGTAAAACTGGAAAGATCCATATTGTAGAGGGAATTTGGAGAAGATGTTCCTGCAACAATAATATTCCCCTTATAGAGTTTTAAGCTGACTTTGCCTGTTACAGATTCCTGCGTTTTATCTACAAAGGCGGACAGTGCTTCACGCAGGGGAGTAAACCATTCCCCGCCGTAAATTAGCTCAGAGAGCTTTTGGGAAACAATCTCCTTAAAGGCTGTGGTTCTTCTGTCAAGACAGAGCCTTTCCAGTTCCCTATGTGCGGTAAAAAGAATTGTACCGCCGGGAGTTTCATACACTCCCCGGGATTTCATACCCACGACCCTGTTTTCCACGAGATCCGTTATGCCAATTCCGTTCCTGCCTCCTGTTTTATTCAGTTCTTCAAGCAACTCAACAGGCTGTATATTTTTTCCGTTTAGTTTAACAGGAATTCCATTTTCAAAATCCAGTTCTACATATTCACTTTTATCCGGTGCATCCTCCGGCCTTACTGAAATTTGCAATAAGGTACTGTAATCCGGCTCATTGGCAGGATCTTCCAGCTCCAACCCTTCATGGCTGAAGTGCCAGATATTGTCATCCCTGCTATAGCTCTGCTCTTTTTTATAGGGGGCTTCTATACCCCTTTTTAAAAGATAATCCATGGCCTCTTCCCTGGATTTTATCTTCCATATCCGCCATGGAGCAATAATATCTATATCAGGTATAAAGGCTCTAATTGTTAACTCAAAGCGTATTTGATCGTTCCCCTTTCCGGTAGCTCCATGACAGATGGAATCTGCTCCCTCATCCAATGCAATATCTACAAGTTTTTTTGCAATTAACGGCCTTGCAATGGATGTTCCAAGCAGATACTTGTCTTCATAAATTGCATTTGCCTTAAGCATGGGGTAAATATAATCCTTTATAAATTCTTCCCTGGCATTATTAACAATAACCTTGTCTGCACCAGTCCGCAGGGCTTTTTCTCTTATACTTTCATAATCATTGCACTGGCCAAGATCCACACAGCAGGCGATGAGATAACAGGGGGAATAATTTTCCTTAAGCCATGGAATAATTACGGTGGTATCAAGCCCTCCCGAATATGCCAAAACAATTTTTTTGCCCATAAATACTCCCAATTAAAACTAATTAAGCAATTCCCTCTATACAATTCCCTGAAGAAGCATTACTTCGCAGAGTCTTGCAAAACCGCCAATATTCGCTCCTGCGACAAGATCGTCCTTTGTAGCATAACGCTCTGCAGTATTTGCAACAATCTTATATATGTTTTGCATAATGCTCTGAAGCTTATTGTCAACCTCTTCAAAAGACCAAAACAGCCTGGAACTGTTTTGTGCCATTTCCAGGGCGGATACGGCAACGCCTCCGGCATTGGCAGCCTTGCCGGGAGCATACAATAAACCGTTTTTCTGAAATACATGCACACCGTCAATGGTGGTGGACATATTCGATCCTTCTGCTACCATTAAACAGTTGTTTTTTACAAGAGCTTTGGCATCGTCTTCGTTTATTTCATTCTGGGTTGCGCATGGCAGTGCAACATCGCAGGGAACCTGCCAGACTATACCCTTGTCAAAATATTCGGCTCCCTTTTTATGTTTAACATAGTCGCTTATTCTGCCCCTCTGCTTTTCCTTTATGAGTTTAACTGTATTTAAATCCACACCCTCCGGATCCAGAATATAACCGCCGGAGTCGGAAACCGTAAGAACTTTTGCGCCTAACTGTATGGCTTTCTCTGCGGCATATATTGCAACATTGCCGGCACCGGATATAATTACCCTCTTTCCCTGAAAGGTGGTGTTTTTGGATTTAAGCATCTGGTCGGCAAAGTAGACAAGGCCGTAACCTGTAGCTTCCCTGCGCCCGAGGGAGCCTCCGTAAACTGGGGATTTTCCTGTTATTGTTCCGTCCACAAGTCCTGTAAGCCTTTTATACTGTCCGTAAATAAAACCAATCTCTCTTGCACCTACTCCGATATCACCTGCCGGCACATCGGTATCCGCGCCTATGTGGCGGTAAATTTCGTTTACAAAGCTATGGCAGAAATCCATTACTTCCCTGTCGGATTTACCCTTAGGATCAAAATCGGAGCCGCCCTTACCGCCGCCAATCGGCAGCCCTGTTAATGAGTTCTTGAATGTCTGTTCAAAACCCAAAAATTTAATGGTGTCAAGATTTACACTTGGATGAAACCTAAAACCGCCCTTGTATGGTCCTATTGCACTGTTATATTGAACCCTGTAACCACGGTTAACATTAACCTTTCCGGAAGAATCCACCCAGGGCACCCTGAAGATGATCTGCCTTTCAGGCTCTACTATTCTTTCCAATAGTCCGGCTTCCTCACATTCCTTATGTTCATCCAGATAAGGCTGCAGAGTGGGCAAAATTTCCGTAAGTGATTGATGAAACTCATTCTGTCCGGGGTTTCTTTCCTTGGTTTCTTCCAATATCCTTTCCGAGTATGTCATTTTTTCCTCCTGAAAAAAAAGGCGTTCACCGGCCGGGGTAAATTCTAGCCCTAACCGATAAACGCCGTTGTTTACCTGCTTTTGTTTATCATTTTTTACCCATATATGTCAAGGGGGTTTTTATTCCCTTTTCAATCCTGGAAAATATTTCTTTGAACCAGTACCGGTCCGAACATTTCCATAGCCATATTTTCAAAGAAATCAACATTCATATCGGGGTCTCCCCCCATACTCAGGCGTCTCCAATGAAGAGAGGCAAGATCGTCGGTATAATCGTGCAGGGGGTAAATACCAAAATTATTTCTATTTACATCAAAATGGGTAATTATGGGAATGAGGCCAATATCTTCTATATTAATCTCTGGAGTTCCGGAAACATTCGAAACAGCCAGTCTTACATACATTATTCCCCCCAAAAGGGCTTCTTTTGTTGTTCTGGCATGTGAAGAAAGAAAATTCCCCAAAGAATAGAAAACCGGCATTTGATCACCGTCTGGTCTGTCTATTATATCCATCGGCTGAAGTACATGGGGATGGTGACCTATTACAAGATCCACCTGTAATTCCGCAAGGAAATGGGCAAGATCTTCCTGTCTTCTGTTATAATTCAGGGCATATTCATCCCCCCAATGCATCGAAACTATTAGAAAATCGCAGTTTGGACGAATGGCATTAATTTCCGCCCTCATTATGTCTCTGTCTATCAAGGATACCAGGAAGGATCTGCCTGCCGGGAAGGGTATGCCATTTGTGCTGAACGAATAAGCCAAAAAACCGATTTTTACATCGTTTATTTCCAGAATTACCTGTCTTGTATCCCGTTCTTCCCGGCTCCTGTGAATGCCAAGGTAAAAAACATCCTCATAATTTTCGATGTATGCTATGCTTGATCTAATGCCTTCTTCTCCCCTGTCCAGGGCATGATTATTGGCAAAATTTAATATATTAAAACCGGCTGCAATAACGGCTGTCCCCATTTCTGACGGTGTACTAAAGCGCGGATAACCGGAATAACCAAGCGTCTCATTTCCAAAAATTGTTTCCTGGTTAATAAAGGCAATATCCGCAGGAATAATATAATCCCTTATATGATCAAAAATATAATGGAAGGAATATGTACCGTCATCCACTAAACTCGCTTCAAAAATGGGATGGTGAACAAGATTATCTCCTACGGCAACTATGTTAATATAGCTGCTGCCGGAAGCAGAATGAAGTGGTTCGGATAGATCTTCTGTCAGGTTTCCCGATGAATCGTCATTTAAAAAATCGTTATTGGTAAGGAGGTTGGAAACCTGTACTCCGGCACTTCCCTCATCTGCCCTTTGGGAACCTGTGCAGGAAAAAAAGAAGAGAGAAGAAAAAAGAAAAACAAATAGCGTTATATTTTTAATTATTTTCATTTTTTATTGATCTTAAATAAATAATCCCTGAACAGTAAGTCGTCATGGCATATATGGTTTATCCACCATTTTTTGAGGAATTCCAGAACCTGATAGGAATCCTTGCCCATTATGCTGTTTCTGCTTATCTTGTTTAGCTGTATTATTAACTCTGTATGAAACTCATGGTGTTTTTTGGCATTGGGATAATCCACTTTTTTTAAAAAATCTTCCTCTATTTTAAAATGAATGTGGGTATAATCATGCATCATGTCAATAATCGGGCCAAGTACATCTTTTACATAATTATTCTGCATTCCAAAATGCAGTGAATTTATTATTGATACAATTCCCCTGTGATGCTCGTCAATGATCCTTATTCCCAGATTATACTTGGGTCTCCATACAATAAAAACATTATGCTCCAAAAAGAGTTTATGGGTATCTTCCATTTTTTTTTCGGTTAAAGGCATATCTTCCCTCGGTTATTTTTTTTTATTATAATGTATATCTTCCATTTGTGTACATAGTTTTTAAGCTATGGTTCCTCCCCCAACCACAATATCACCGTCATAGAGTACTGCTGCCTGTCCGGATGTTATCGCACGCTGAGGTTCATCAAACTGTATATGAACAGCATTTTCCATGGAGGCAGATGGAGAAACGGTCGCCCATTGCTCTTCCTGATTATACCTTATTTTTACCTTAACCCTTATGGGTTCCTCCAGTTTTTCAATGGCAATAAAATTAAAATCCACAGCATTAAGCGAAGGGAAAAACAGATCCTCATCTTCGCATAGAATAATTGTGTTTTTCTCAAGGTTTTTGGAATGTACATACATTGGCTTGTTCAGGGAAATCCCAAGCCCCCTTCTCTGCCCTATGGTATACCTGACAAATCCCCTATGCCTTCCCAATATATTTCCATTCAAATCGACAAAATTTCCTTCTTCATTTTTTATTCCGGAAAATTTTTCGATAAATTCTGCATAACTCCCTTCCGGTACAAAGCAAATGTCCTGGCTCTCTTTTTTATCTGCATTATTAAAACTCTGCTCTTTTGCAATTTTTCTAACATCGGTCTTTTGCAAGGTTCCAAGAGGAAACAAGGTATGAGATAACTGCTCCTGTGTCATGACATAAAGAACATAGCTTTGGTCTTTTTCGCTGTCCAATGCCTTTTTTAGTAACCAGCGTCCTTTTTCCGGGCTAAATTCCACCCTTGCATAATGACCTGTAATAAAATAATCCATATCAAGCTGCCTGGCCCTTAAAAGCAGCTTATTAAATTTTACATAACGGTTGCAGTCTATACAGGGATTTGGAGTATTGCCTTTTTTATAAGAAGCAATAAAGGGTTCTATAACATCCTCCCTGAAACTATCAGAAAAATTATTTATATAGAAGGGAATGCCCAGTTTTTCAGCCGCATTACGTGCATACTTAATATCATCCAAAGAACAGCAGCTTCTATCACTGTGAATCATTTCATTGTCGAAGAGCTTCATGGTTATTCCCACACAGTCATAACCCTCTTTCATTGCCAAAAAAGCGGCAACCGAACTGTCTACTCCCCCGCTCATGGCAATTAAGGCTTTCTTTACAGACTCCATTATTGTATTATATCCATATTCTGACTTCAAATTAAACAGGTGAAAATATGAAATATGATTTTGACAGCATAATAAACCGCAGGGGAACAAATTCCATAAAGTATGACTTTGCAGCAGAAAGGGGAAAGCCCGAAGGTCTCTTGCCCATGTGGGTGGCGGATATGGATTTTGCTGCTCCACCGGAAGTTTTGGAAGATCTTCAAAAAGCGGTGAGCCATGGTATTTTCGGTTACTCGGATGCTGCTGAAAATTATTACAATGCAGTATCTGCATGGTTTGCTTCGCGGTACGATCTTAATTTTAATAAAGAAGATATTATTAAAGCACCGGGAATTGTTTATGCCCTTGCCCAGATTATTAGGGCTTTCACAAAAGAAGGAGAAGCCGTTTTAATTCAAACACCGGTTTATTATCCGTTTTTCTCCCTAATCCGGGAAAATGGCAGAAGGATAATTACTAATCCTCTCATATACAGTGACAGCAATAAAGAAGGAAAGTACAATATTAATTTTGAGGATTTTGAAAAAAAAATAAAAGATAACAATGTAAAAATGTTTATCCTGTGCAGTCCCCATAATCCAATAAGCAGAGTATGGACTGCTGAAGAACTGGAAGAGTTAAACGCTATCTGCATTAAACACAATGTAATTATTATATCGGACGAAATTCACTGCGACTTTGTCTGGTCCGGTTTTAAACATGTCTCCTTTGGTTCCATAAACGAAGACGCTGTTATTACCCTATCACCCAGCAAGACCTTTAATCTGGCAGGTTTACAGGTTTCAAACATCATAGTAAAAAATGCAGAGTTCCGCGAAAAATTAATTACCGAATTTAACAGAAGCGGTTACAGCCAGTTAAATACCCTTGGAATAATTGCCTGCCAAAGTGCATACACCAAAGGCAGCCCCTGGCTGGATGCACTTAAAATTTATATCGAAAATAATATTAAACTATGCAGGGGTTTTCTTGAGCAGCATTTGCCAAAAATAAAACTCTCAGAGCCGGAAGCTACCTATCTTTTATGGCTGGATTTTTCCGCTTACAATCTGGAGCAGGAAGAACTGGATCGCCGCATAACAGAAGGTGCAAAGCTATGGCTTAATTCAGGCACAACTTTCGGAAAAGACGGCAAGAGCTTCCAGCGCATGAATATTGCCTGCCCGAAAACTGTTTTAACGGAAGCATTGGAAAGGCTAAGGAAGGAGTTTAAAAAAGAACATTAAAACTGCTTACAGGCCGGGATAGAAATTTTTTATAACGAAGAGGATTGTATCCGGTGAATTCTTTAAAGGCATTGTAAAATGTCTGCCTATTATTGAATCCAACCTGAATTGCAATGTCCACAAATTTCATGTTGGTATTACGCATAAGTGCAATTGACTGAGATATTCTGTATTTTGTAGTATATTCCAGCAGGGTTTCTCCCATTTCTTTCTTAAATAGTTTCTGCATATATGTTTCATTCATATTAACTGCCTTTGCTATTACAGCCGCATTCAGGTTTCCCTGATATTCCCGGATGATGAAATCAATTATCCGGCTGATACCGGGATTGGTTAAATATGTTTTTCTGTAACATTCATTTATATTGAGCATTAACTCGGCAATAATAACCTGGGCAAAATAATGGTCTATATATTCTTTCTTGTCAGAGTTTAATAGAGCCTGAAGACGCATAATGGTCTGCTTTACAAATAAAAAATCATTAAGCAGGATATATTTTTTTTCACCAAATCCCTTGATTAAGCTGTCACAATTACATATAAGGGCATAGCTGTCTATGGCAGGAACCGAATCAGGATCTGTAAATATTTTGCCCAATTCCAAAAAAAGGCAATGACAGTCTTTTTCAAAATTTAATTTATGGGGGCATTCAGCATCTATCAGGATTAAATCTCCCTTTTTTAGGTTTTCTGTAACAATTTTCTGACTGTCACCTTTAAAAATATAATTTGCCCTGCCCTTTACAACATAGAATAATTCAATGGTCGGATGCTTATGATAGTCCATATTGTATTCAGAGAGTCTCTGTTCAAAATAGGAATGAACAGCTAAATGATGACCCATAAGAGAAGTAATATTCCCAAGGATTCCTGCCACTTAATTATATCTCCGGATAAAATATTATTATTTTAAAAATATTATAATAATTTAGGTTTCCGGTCAATATTTTATGAAGCCAGAATATTTGACATAAATATACACAGTTTTACCATTTTTTCATCCACAGGAATTCAATATGGATATTAAAATTAAAACACAAGGAAGGTTTTTAATGGAAAAGCAATATTTTAACGAAGTATCCTACAAGAATCTTGACGATTTTATCTATGGGAAGGCTCTTTATCCGGTAAATCTTAAAAATGGCATGGTCATTGGCGGCGGCACAGTTTATCCGGAAATTAACTTTACCCTGCCCGCAATGTCCATTGAAAAAAGCACCATGCCAGAAATTATTACAATTTACAGGGATCTCATTACAGAAATATGCATAAGGGCAAGGGAGTTAAATACCCCCGGTTTTGTCGCAGAAATTGAACTGCTTCCGCCAATGACATTCAATCCTCAATGGGGGAGCGATATTTGCAAAACGGTGGTAGATACAATTAAAGATCATGAAGCAAAATATGGTATAAGGGGGGCGGTTAGAATAACACCCAACGATATACGGGAAGGATCGGATTTGGAACATATGTGGCGGGGCCGGCATTGGGATGCCATGATGAATACTTTTCAGAGATGTGCCGAATCCGGAGCAGATTTTCTTGCCATAGAAACAGTGGGCGGCAAGGAGGTACATGATGATGCCATCATGTATTGTGATATTGGAAAGTCAATTTTTGCCCTGTCCGTACTGGGCTGTGCCGATATGAATGTGGTATGGACAGAAATTGTAAAAATAGCGAATAACACAAAAACAACTGCATCCGGGGACACAGCCTGCGGATTTGGCAATACGGCGATGGTGCTTGCAGAAAAAGGATATATTCCCCGTGTGTTTGTAGCAGCCGTAAGGGTTGCAACTCTTGTAAGAAGCCTTACTGCAATAGAGTGCGGTGCAAAAGGCCCCCATAAGGACTGCGGCTATGAGGGAGTTTACATAAAAGCCATTACAGGCACACCCATTTCCATGGAAGGCCGAACCGCCGCCTGCGCCCATCTCTCACCTGTCGGGAATATTGCAGCCTGTGCTGCTGATCTCTGGAGCAATGAATCCATACAAAACATCAAGCTCCTTGGCGGCATGGCTCCTACTGTTTCATTTGAACAGCTTGTTTACGATTGCAGACTTATGAATCAGGCCTCATCCAGAGGACATAAAGAAGCCTTATTACTCCGGGATCTTCATGCCGATAGCGACAGTTACCTTGATCCCCAGGCCTACGTATTGCGGCCTGATGTGGTTCTGGAAATGTCAAAAGAAATTGTTAAGGTTGAAGGTTATTACCCAAGAACAAAAATAGCCGCCGCTCTTGCACTTGATCACATTAAAAAAGGCTGGAGCGAGAAAAAACTCAATTTGAACGAAAAGGAATTAATGTGGCTTGACAATTTATCAGAGACAGTAGCCGGCTTACCTAATGATGCAGAGACATTAACTGAAAACCTAATAGGTGAATGTGAAAAGTTGGATCCAAAAAAATATAATATGCAATAAGGAGAAAAAATGTCCATAATAGAAAACATTTCCGAAGCATTACAGAAAGGCAGGGCTAAAGATGTGACTGCCCTGATAGAAGAAGCATTAAACAAGGGTGTTGATGCAAAGGACATCCTCGATCAGGGACTGCTTCATGGAATGAGCCTTCTGGGTGTAAAGTTCAGGAACAATGAAGTTTTTGTACCCGAAGTATTGGTTGCAGCCAGAGCTTTAAATAAGGGAACAGAAATTCTAAAACCAAGACTAATCGAAGCAGGTGTTAAGCCTATTGGCAGAATTATTATTTGCACAGTAAAGGGTGATCTTCATGACATTGGGAAAAATCTGGTTCGCATGATGATGGAAGGAGCAGGTTTTGAAGTTATAGATCTTGGTGTTGATGTATCTGAAGACAGGATTATAGAAGCGGTTAAAGAGCACGAGCCGCAGATCATATGCCTTTCTGCATTATTAACCACAACCATGAACCAGCAGGGGCAGGTTATTGAAGCTCTAAAAGCAGCCAATTTGCGGGATAATGTAAAGGTAATGGTTGGTGGTGCACCTGTAACACAGAGTTTCTGTGATTCCATTGGAGCAGATGCTTACAGTCAGGATGCGGCAAGTGCGGCTGAAAAGGCTAAAGAATTTGCCAGGGAGTTTAACCGGTAACAGGCAGATTTTACCGGATATTTTGATATAATCCACATTATGGAACAAATAATATTAGCTTCTGGATCAAAAAGAAGGCAGGAATTTCTTCAAATGCTGGATCTGCCCTTTATAACTATGCCTTCCGATATAGATGAAAGCCTCATTCCCGGTTTAAAGCCGGAAGAATATGCGGAGGAAATGGCAATCAGAAAGGCAAAAAAAGCTGCCGAAGGCGAAGGAAAGGGAAAACCCTGGATACTTGGAGCAGATACAATAGTTGTTTTAAACGGAAAAATATACGGAAAACCGGAAGACCGTAATCATGCAAAAAGCATATTATTGGATTTACAGGGAAATACCCATGAAGTAATATCAGCTATTGCTCTATACAATGGCAGAAAAAACACCATTCAAAAAAAGACTATTTTCAGCAAAGTGTCATTCTCTGCCATGTCTGAGGCAGAAATAGAATTGTATCTGGACAAAAATGAATGGCAGGATGCGGCAGGCGCCTATAAAATACAGGGTTTTGGCTCCTGTTTTATAGAATCCATAGAAGGCTCTTATTCTTCCGTCATAGGCTTGCCACTAAGGGAGTTTTATGTCATGCTAAGGGGAAACGGCTACCAATTTGGCAGTGAGTTTTATCGGGTTTTAATATAGTTAAGACTCGAGGCTGAAAAACTCTTTTTCAGCTATCTTCCATCTGAAAGCATATATTGCAAAAATTCAGATGAGATATAGGGAAGGTGTCCATTTTTCAATGGACCGGGAGGAGAATTTGGCGGTAGTTACCATGAAGAGCCTGCTCGAATCAGGCGTACACTTCGGCCACCAGGTAAAACGCTGGGATCCGCGGATGAAAAGGTTTATTTTCGCGGAGCGAAATGGGATCCACATTATTGATCTTCAAAAAACCATACAGGCAATAAAAGATGCCTACGATGTGGTTAGAAAAGTTACCTCCTCGGGTAAATCGGTTCTTTTTGTAGGAACAAAGAAACAGGCACAGCAGGCTGTTCAAAAAGAAGCCGAACGCTGCGGTATGTTCTACGTAAATAACCGCTGGCTTGGAGGCATGCTTACAAACTTTGTAACAATAAAAAAATCCCTTCTAAGATTAAAAAAACTTGAAAAAATGGAAGTGGACGGCACTTTCGAAAACCTTACAAAGAAGGAAATTGCTTCCATAGGAAAGGAACGTACAAAGCTCCAAAAAAACCTTGGAGGCATTAAGGAAATGAAGGAGCTTCCGGGAATTCTTTTTATCATTGATACAAGAATGGAAGCCATAGCAGTTGCCGAAGCTCAGCGCATGGGCATTCCAATTGTTGCTGTTGTAGATACAAACTGCAACCCCGACGGAATAGATTACCCCATTCCCGGGAACGATGATGCAATCAGAGCCATTACGCTTTTCACCCAAATAATTGCCAATGCAGTTGTAGAGGCGGATAACGAAGTGGGTCTTAGAATTATCGAGAACCTGGATAATGAAGATGAATCAATTGAAGATCTTATGACCGAAATTTCGATGAAGGAAGAAGACAGGGAAATTGACATCGATACCTATATGGAAAATGCAGGCAAAACCGAGGAACAGCCGGAAGCAGAGGAAGAAGAAGATGAACTCGGTGCAGATATTGCAAGTGCATATGAGGAAGAGTAATCAGTTAATTAAACAGTAATTAAGTAAACCGTAAAAGATAAAGGAGAGCTGATATGGCGAATATAAGTGCCGCAGATGTAAAAGCCCTTCGGGAGAAAACCGGAGCGGCAATGATGGAATGTAAAAATGCCCTTGTAGAAACCGATGGGGATTTTGCCAAAGCCGAAAAAATACTAAAAGAAAAAGGTCTTGCGGCTGTAGAAAAAAGAGCCAGCAGGGCAACCAATGCCGGAAAGGTCACAATTAAAATTAACGAAGACGCTTCCGGCTCAAGTGCCGCCATGGTAGACATTGCAGCGGAAACTGACTTTGTCGCAAGGAATCCGGAATTTATAGCTCTTGGAAAAACCATTGCCGATATTGTTCTGGAAAAAAAATATACCGAAGCCAATGAAGAACTGAACAATCTGGTAATGGATCTGGCTGCAAAGATCAGGGAAAACATGGGGCTAAAAAGGGTAAAATATATCACTGCCTCAAAAGATGAATACCTTAGCAGCTATATCCATGGGGACGGAGCAATCGGTATAATTGTAAAGTTCGGCTCAGACAAACCGGAAATGTTTAAGGACGAAGAAGTAAAGGCATTTGCATTCAGCATAGCCCTACATGTTGCTGCTTTTAATCCTGTTGCACTAAACCAGTCTAAAGTAGATCCTGCATGGCTTAAGGAACAGGAAGAAATTTTCAAAGCCCAGATGGAACAAGACGAGAGCATGAAGGGAAAACCTGCCAATGTTCTGGAAAATATTCATAAGGGCAAGGTAAGCAAATTCCTCAAGGACATCTGCCTCATGGATCAGGCCTATGTAAAAGATGAGAAAATGACAGTGACACAGGCCCTTGCCGATTTTAACAAGAAAACGGGCATTAATTTAACAATCAAGGATTACTTCTACCTCCGGGTGGGCGGAGAATAAGATGAGCGAAATAATACCTGCAGCAGAAGAGAGAATGACAAAGACAATGGCAAGCCTTAAAGAGGGTTTTGCCTCTCTTAGAACAGGCAGGGCTTCGGCTTCCCTCTTTGACAAACTCCGGGTAGACGCTTACGGAGAGAAGTCTCCCCTTAATCAGGTTGCGAATATTTCCATTCCCGAAGCCAGGCTGGTTGTTATCCAGCCCTGGGACAAGGGGCTCATAGGCGAAATCGAGAAAGCTATTCATACTTCCGAACTTTCCCTTAATCCTTCAAATGACGGAAAGGTTATAAGAATCTCCATCCCTCCCCTTACAGGCGAAAGGCGAAAGGAACTTGTAAAACTGGCAAAAAATTCAGCCGAACAGAGCAGGGTTTCCATACGGAATATTCGCAGGGATGGGAATGATGAGCTTAAAAAACTCCTTAAAGACAGCAAAATAACCGAAGACGAAGAAGGGAAATTATCGGATGAGCTTCAAAAGCTAACCGACTCCTATATAGGAAAAGTTAACCAGATGGTGGATGAAAAAGAAAAGGAGATCATGGAAGTTTGAGCCAAAAAGACCAGGCTTCCTTCCCGGCACATATTGGAATAATAATGGACGGGAATGGCCGCTGGGCCAAAAACAGGGGACTTTTCCGGACACAGGGTCACCTGGAAGGCCTGAAAGCTGCAAGACGTATAGCAAAAGCTGCCAGTGATTTAGGTCTTAAATATTTAACATTGTATACCTTTTCTACAGAAAACTGGAAACGCAGTGCGGAAGAAGTTAGTTTTATTCTTGGACTGGTTCGTAAATACCTTAGGGAAGAGATGGATTTTTCCAGAGAAAACCATATAAGGGTTCGCCATGCAGGTAAAAGGGAAGGTCTCCCCGAAGATATTCTTAAAGAAATAGACGATGCCTGCAAGGATACGGAAACCTTTACCGGTACTCAGGTGGTTTTAGCACTGAATTACGGCGGAAGGGATGAAATTATCAGGGCAATTGGAAAGTTAATAAAAAATTCATCTGATAAACGGAATTTTAATGATATAATAAGTGATATAACTGAAGAAGGAATAAGGGAATATCTGGATAATCCGGATATTCCCGACCCCGACCTTATAATAAGAACAGCGGGGGAATTCAGGATAAGCAACTTCCTTTTATGGGAAAGTGCATATTCTGAATACTATATTTCAGAAAAATTATGGCCTGACTGGGACAAAGAGGATCTGGAAGAGGCCATAAAAACTTACGGGAAGCGGGAACGCCGTTATGGCAATATTCCAGCAAAAGAGAAATGAAAAAAATTTATAAACGTCTAATTGTATTTTTTATAGGTATTCCCGCCCTCTTTTTCCTTATAATGTATTTTCCGCATAAGAATCATTTGACTTTCAACCTCATAGTGGTCTTATTTTCCCTTTTGGGTGCTGTGGAATTCAGAAAATTCCTCGCCGTTAAAAATTTAAATATAAGCATTATCGAAGCAGCTATCTTGGGGGCTCTTATTCCCCTGGCCATGACATTGGTTGCCAGCTTTGGCTTTAACCCCGATATCCTGGCTCTTTCATTTTTCATCGGCGCTTCATGGATTCTGGCTTCCCAAATACTGCTTAAGGGTGAAAAACTGGATTCCTGTGTAAACAATGTTGCAGCAGGTTTTTCCGTACTTGTTTATCCGGGACTGTTTACAGGTTTTGTTATAAGGATTTCGGTTTTTCCAAATGCCAGCATTTTTATTTTGTTTTTCCTCTTCATGGTTTTCATTAACGATTCCTTTGCATGGCTTACCGGAATGTTGCTTGGGAAAAACAATAGGGGAATAATTCCGGTAAGTCCGAATAAAAGCATTGCAGGGTTTATAGGAGGACAGGTATTCTCAATCCTCACAGGAATTGGAGGCATCCTCCTATTCCCGGAAATTTTTCTTACAAAATTTTCCCCCATATTAACCGGCGCCATCATTGGTTTTGCAATGGGTCTTGCTGCAAATCTGGGAGATTTAAGCGAATCTGCACTTAAAAGAAGTTCAGGCATGAAAGATTCCGGAGCTGTAATCCTGGGAAGGGGGGGAGCTTTGGACTCCACCGATTCCCTTATAATGGCGGCTCCTGTTTATTTTCTCTTATGCCAGGTTCTTTTTATGTTATGAAAAAAAAGACTGCACTTTTGGGTGCAAGCGGCTCCATAGGCAGGAATGCCGCAGAAGTTATGCGAAATTTAAAAGATCATGTGGAACCCGTTCTTTTTAGCACCCACAATAATATTGAATGTCTATTGGATCTAAAAAAAGAATTCCCCAATGCATATTGTGCTCTCACCAACAATGAACAGAAGGAAAAAATTGAAGGCATAGATTATTACGGCAGCGAAGGACTCCTGGAAGCGATTGCCTCTTCCTCTGCCCAAATAAGCATAAATGGAATAAGCGGCGCCGCCGGCCTTCTGCCATCCATTGCAATACTGAAAGCAGGCTCCCATCTTGCACTTGCCAACAAGGAAAGTATTGTAATGGCAGGTTCCCTGCTCTTTTCCCTTGCAAAGGAAAAGGGTCTTTCCATAATACCTGTGGATTCTGAACACATGGCTCTATTTAAACTAATCCATGCTCATGGCAGGGAAAACATATCCGAAATTATTTTAACCGCATCCGGCGGGCCTTTCAGGAATTATTCAATGGAAGAGCTAAAAAATGTTATACCAGAGAATGCAATGGCTCATCCTACATGGAAGATGGGACAGAAAATTTCCATAGATTCTGCCAGTCTTGCCAATAAGGGGCTGGAGGTAATAGAAGCCGCTCATTATTTCGATCTTCCTCCTGAAAAAATCAAGGTAAGCATTCATCCCCAAAGCATCGTTCATTCAATGGTAAAGCTGCATGACGGAGCCGTATATGCACAAATGTCCAAACCGGATATGAAGCTTACAATTCATGAAGCCTTAACATGGCCGCAAACCCATTATTCCCCTTTTGGCGATCTGGATTTTGAATCCCTTACACTGAACTTTGAAAAGCCGGATTTTGATAAATTTCCCATGTTAAATCTAGCCTATAAATCCCTTGAAGGAAATGGACTTCCCTGTGTTTACAATGCTGCCAACGAGATTGCAGTAGAGGCATTTGTGGATGGCAGAATATCCTTTCTTGAAATCCCTTCCATTGTAAGTTATGTTTTAAGGGAAGAGTTATTTAAAGATGATGAAGAAGCGAAAAATATGAATTTGGAGAAAATATTAATACAGGACAATAAAGCCCGTAAATATGCGGAAGAATTAATTAAATTGGGAGCAGCGAATGTTGATTTTTAGGATTCTCCTGGGTCTATTGGGATTGGGAGTGGTGGTCTTTGTTCATGAACTGGGTCACTTCCTTGCAGCACGTCTAATGGGCATAGGAGTGGAAGCTTTTTCCATAGGCTGGGGAAAGCCGATTTTAAAAAAGAAGATAGGAGAAGTTGAATACAGGTTGGGTCTCTTTCCTCTTGGCGGCTATTGCAAAATGAAGGAGGATGGAGATTTTGAAGAAGCATACAAAAAAAGACAGGAAGGTTTGGAGCTTGATAAAACTACCTATTATGGGGCTCATCCGCTAAGAAGAATAATTAGCTGTCTTGCCGGCCCCATCTTTAATTTTATTTTTGCAGTCCTTGTTCTGTCGGCAATTTGGGGAATAGGCGGTTTTGAGTTTGCCACACCCAGTAATAGGATTGTCCTTTCTTCAGAAATCAACTCCTCCGAAGCCAACAATCCGGCGGACTTGGCCGGCTTAAGGACGGGAGACAGGATTATTTCCGTTATGGGAAGAAGAACGGAAAATTTTAACGATTTAAGGGAAATTATTACGATTAACCCCAACACCCTGCTCCCCATGGAAGTGGAAAGGAACAATGAAATCATTTCACTTTCCATTAGACCTATACTGGATGAAAGCAGAACGAGGGGGATAATTGGCATATATAACTGGCAGGATCCCATTATAGACAGGGTAATGGAAAACAGCCCTGCTTATTTTGCCGGCCTAATGCCTATGGATAGAATTATACGTGTTAACGGCATAGATCTTCACCATACACTTTTATTGGATGCAATTCTGGAAGAAAGACCTGCAGAAATCAGCATCGATTACCTCAGAAATGATCTTCCCTATCGAACCATTTTGCAGCCCGAATATGGCGAAAATAACATGGTTAACCTGGGAATTTACTGGGAAGTTTTAAGATACCAGGCTCCCAGACTTTCCCTTCCCTCTGCACTGGCTACAGGTTTTTTGGAGACCTGGAATACCCTAAGATTTTCAATCAACAGCCTTTCCATGCTTTTTAGGGGCATAGATTTTACACAGGCAGTTTCAGGGCCGGTTCGCATTACCTATATGACAGGTGAGGTTGCCGCAGTAGGATTTAACCAGGGTTTTGGCAGCGGAATTAGTGCAATGGCTCATATTCTGGCTCTTATTTCCATTGCCCTTTGCATGATGAATCTTCTTCCATTGCCAGTACTGGACGGAGGAATGATACTGTTATTTACTGTAGAAATTATAAGAAGGAAGCCCCTTCCTCCAAAATTTGTTAATGCATTTCAGGCTGCAGGGGTTATAATTATAGCAGGACTGATGTTTTTTGCACTCTTTGGCGACATACGTTACCTGGCAGGGTTGTTCAGCAACTAGCAGGAGCAGAAGGAGGAACTTATGATAAGAAAGATATACTGTTTATGCGAAAGTACATTTGAGGAAGATATTCCGCAGGAAATAGATCTGGATAAGGAGCCGGCCTACCTTAACGAAATACTGGACGGAAGTCTCTTTTCCTTTACTTGCAAAAACTGCAATAAGAAACATAAACCGGAATTTTTACTTACAGTTCTGTGGCCGTCCAGGAAATTGCGCATGGAAGTTTTTCCGGAACTGGACAGATCCGACTTTTTCAGAAGACAGAAAGCACCTGTATACAAGGACGATCTTGTACTGGAAACCGTAATTGGTTATCCGGAAATGGCAGACAGAATTGCAGTATTAAACGACGGGCTGGATCCCGTTGCTACCGAAGCGATAAAATACTACCTCCACATGAAAGCCGAAGAGCAGAGCAGGGAGAATGAAATTATTATCTGGTATTATGGATTAAGCGACAGCAGCCATTTGCTTTTCCACATCCACGGGATGAGGAGCAATGAAATTGCAAAAATGAAAATTCCGCTTACCCTGTACGACGAAACCCTCAATGACTATAAAAAACATCCAAAAAAGGAAATATATAAATCCCTCAGATTCAAGACCTATCTTTCTGTGAGAAATACAATGAAAATAGAATTCGGAGCCGGCGGGGGATCCTGAAATGAAGAAGCAGAACTGCTTTTTTATTTTTGTTTCCATTTTATTTTTACAAAGCCCACTTTCCGCACAGGTCAATAATCCACAGATCATTCCAGCCGGACATGGAGCGCCTATAAGGGATATTGCGATAGACGAAAGCGGAAATATCTTCAGCGCCGGCGAAGACGGCTTCCTTGTATTGTGGAACAATTTTTCTGCCATAGAGAGATTGCAGTTAAGTCATAACAGCCTTGCTTCCATTACGCTCAATCCGCAGGGAACACAGTTCTGTGTTCTGGAGACAGACGGTTTCGGATCATTTAAAATATCCGCATGGGATTATGGAAGCCGCGCTCATCTTTTTACGCATAACTTTATGGATCCTGTAACCCATGTAAATTACTCCGCCCTTGGAAGCTTTTTGATTGTCGGCATAAGCGGAAGAACAGGCATGATTTTGCTGGATTCCCAAACAGGCGAAATTCTTGAGAGCCCCGGCAACAATATGGAAAACCAGATAGGAAATATCTCTCTTGCCGCAACAGGCCTCTCCGAAAGAAATATGATTAGTTACCTTTCTTTAGGCATTATTTCCTACCGGGATTTGGAAACGGGCGATCTGCTCCGCCAGATAAATACCCTCTCTTCCATAAGGGATCCCCTCCTTTTTGGAAATAACCGTTTTATTGCAGGCTTCGATTCCCAGGGTCTTGTTGTGGTGGATGCTGTGACAGGACAGCTGCTCGGAAGGGATCTAACAATTACCGGGGGAATTATTTTTCCGGATGATCCTGCAAGTACATCTTTTTACTGCCTTGTTCAAACAGATTCCATGAAAATAATTTACAGAATAGGAGTAGATAATTCCGGGAGGCTGACAAGATCCAACCAGCGTTATCTGCCGGATCTACCGGATCTGGACATAACAAGTGCCGCAGCCGGCAATGGGAACAATATTTACCTGGGTACACGAAGCGGTGAATTATGGATTTCTACGGGAGCCGTTACAAGGAAGCTGGAAACAGGGAGTCAGTCAAGCATTACCGATATTGCCGCTTCTTCCCAAAACATTGCCTTTATTACAGGAAACGGAAATCTTGGTTTTATTCCGCTGGATTATAATTCATTAAGAAACGGGGATGAAATAATTCTGGAAAGTATGCCCGGCAATAGATATAATGCAATAATATCCGACCCATCAGATTCCCTCTCCTGCACCTTCCTTCTTTATCAGAACGGGAATAATACGGCAATACCCATGCTAATAAGTTTTGATGAAAATTCACTGCATACGAATTCCAGCATGCTGGACAGGTATAACCTTCGTATGCCGCTGCGCTCAGTTTCCATGTTGGGTAACCAGATCCTCTTCCTGGATAGATCCGGTTCTTTTATTTTAATGGATAAAAGAGACGGCAGCATTATTTTCACTTTTTCTGTAACAGGTTCTCTGGATGCTGCGATTTTAAATGAAAACATGGTTATTCTTGGAAGAATTTCATCAGAAGGGAGCCCATCCTTTATAAGCATAAATTCGGAAAGCGGAGAAACGGTTCCAATAAATCCGGGCGGCATGATAGGAGTGAGGGTGGAAAGGGGCAGAACAGGTTCAATCTATGCGGCTATTATTAATCATGACCAGAGAATTCCGGAAACATATGTTTACCGTTTAAACATGGCAAATCCTTCAATGTCAGAATTGTTAATGGAATATCAGGGGGAGGATTCCACATTTCATATGGCAGAATCGGGAGGCAGTATTGCTTCCAGTATTGGAGGAGGACAGGCTCTCTTTATATCCTCATCATTCCCGGGATTGCAATATTTGGACAGAAGCCCGGGTCTTCCAATAAAAATAGTGGACGGCACTTCGTTCTTTATAAGCCTGGACGGAGACTCCAATATAACCTGGCACGATAATATTACAGGAAGGCTTCTTGCCATTTTCAGAATACATACGGACTCATGGAGCCTGGAAACATTTACGGGGTATGGCAGTATTATCCGGGGTCAAATTTCAGCCAACTAGGAAATTTCGTGACTGGGGTTTTTTCTCACCTTTTCTATGGCATTAAAAACGGCATCCCTGACACTTGATGCATATTTTTTTTCATCCATTGCTGCTGCAGTATAGAGACTTCCAAGAAGCGAAACCCTGTAAAGGGGTTTTATGGAGTTTAAAGCCATGGCTGCCATATCGAGAATACAATCATTGCAGTAACATAATGGCAAGGTATAGCTTTCAAGCTGCCTGTCCAGCTCCTTTATAACCAACGATTCTGCTTCATTCTTTAAAACTTCAAAATTATATTGTTCCAATGCCATAATTGCTCCCATTATTAATTATTTAGTTTATTATAAATTAGCTTTCCAAAGACGTAAAGTAATCAGTTTTCCTTTTTCTTTGATTCAAATCTTGTTAAGTGTGAATAAAAATCAAGGCCGACCAAACCTGTGGGACCGTTTCTGTTTTTGGCAAGGGTTAACTGTACAGGCTGGGGATCTTCCTTTTTCTTCTCATCCGGTGGTTTTTCCAGCTCCCTGTCCCTGTTTAAAAACATTACCAAATCGGCATCCTGTTCTATGGATCCGGATTCCCTGATATCCGCAAGACTGGGCTTCTCCTTTTCCGCCTCCCGCCTAAGCTGGGATAATGCCACTATGGGGATATTCAATTCCCTTGCAAGCCCCTTAAGGGATCTGGAGACCTGGCCAATTAATTCCCAGCGTGGAGCCATTGTGTTTTCGGAGCTTATTAAACCAATATAATCAATAAAAATAATTTCAATTTTTTCCAAAAGCCGCAGTCTTCTGGACATGGTTTGGATGTTAAGCATGGTCATATGGGGATTATCAATTATATAAAGGGGCGAAACATGAATCTGATCTCCTATAGAAAGGATTTTATCAAACTGAGAGCTTGTAAAGTGTCCGGTTCTTATATGGTAGGAATCTATTTTTGTTTCAGAAGACAGAAGCCTTATCATAAGAGCCTGATCTGACATTTCCAGTGAAAAAAAAGCAGCAGGTTTTTTCTGCCTTATGCTTATATTTGCTGCCATGCAAAGTGCAATGGCGGTTTTCCCCATACCGGGACGTGCTCCTATAATAACCAATTCCGAAGGCTGAAAGCCGGAGGTGAGCTTGTCCAGATCGGGAAAACCCGAAACAATTCCGGTATGGGGCGGCTTTGTCTGATATATATGATGAATATGTTTTACAACAGGAGAAATAATATTTTGTACTTTTTTATATTCCAAAGAACGCTTTGGATCACTCATTAAAAAGAGCTTTTGCTGTGTCTCTTCCAGAATAATTTTTGGCTCTTTGGTTTCATCATATGCCTTTGCACCGGATTCCCCGGAAACGGTAATTAATCCCCTTCTTAAAGAAGCTTCCTGGACAATCTGGGAATAATATTCAACATTGGCACTGGAAGGAACAGCATGGGTTAGGGATGCAATATAATCCGTTCCTCCGGATTCATCCAGCTTCCCCATTCTTTCCAGCTCGTCATTCAATGTTAAAAGATCAGGCCTTATTCCCCTATTGGAAAGACTTATAATGGCTTCAAAAATTTTACGGTGTCTTGGAGAATAAAAATCATCCGGCTGCAAATGCTGCTGTGAAATATATATTGCGTTTTCATCCAGGAGAGAGGCACCTATAACCGCCCTTTCGGCATCATCGTTATGGGGAGGTACCCTGTCTTTCCCGGAGACAGCCATTAATTTTCGCTTTCTTGTACAGCCGGAGCTTCATCGGCAATTGGAGCATCAGTAATATCTGCAGCTACAGGTGCATCGGTTCTTTCTTCTGATCTCTCTTCTGATCTCTCTTCCGAATCTCTCCGCCTTCTTGCAGGTCTGGGAGCTGAAGGAGTTCTGGTTTCCGTTTTAATTTCCTGCCCCAAAACATTAATGGTTACTTCGGCGGAGGTATTTTCGTAAAGTTTAATAATTACCTTGTATTTTCCAACATTCTTGAATCCGGTTCCCTGGATTTCAATCCTCTTGCGCTCTATCTGATAACCCTGTTTTACAAGCTCATCATAAACGGTCTGGTTTGTTACCGAACCATAGAGTTTTCCATTGGCTCCGGCAGGCATTGTAATTTCCAGATTAAGACTTTCCAGTTTTTCCTTTAATCCGCCGGCATCATTTCTTTTTTGTGCTTTTCTTCCCTCTATTTCTTCCCTTCGGCTTTCAAAAAGTTCAATTGTTTTTTCGTTATATGGAAAAGCTATTCCCCTTGGAAACAAATAATTCCTGGCATAGCCCCTTGCAACATCCTTTACATCTCCTTCCTCTCCCAGGGGAGAAAGATCCTTGTTCAAAATTACCTTCATACCAAGCTCCTAAAAAATATTTTTAAGGGAAAAGGATAAATACCCTTTAACAAAGTAAATCATTCATCCCCCGCCTCCGGAGTTGAAGGCGGCCCTTTTATTGCAAAATTCCTTATTGGCAGCCAATTTTCGGCAATACCCAATAAAGCAAGACCGGCCAAAAGAACAGTATTTAAAACCGGACTAATAATAAAAATAAAAAACAATACTATTGCCAATAGCTTAAGGAAGGGAGGTGCTGCCGGTCTTGATAAAAAAAACTGCAATATTCCCAATCCCTGAGCAAGATACATCATAATGCAAATTAAAAGTATATTCCAGAGTAAAATTTCCGGAATTTCCATGGACATAATACTTGTAAGAACCAGCAGAATCAGGGAGCCGGAAAGAATCCATATTATTCTGGTGTTTACATAAAACCCAATAAAGACGGGTTTTCCCCTTTCCCGCATAACCAGCCTTGCAAAAAATGAACCAAAAAGGCGGCTTGTAAAAAAAATCAATACACAGCTTAACAAGGCTGCTCCACGGAACATTATATCCCTCATCATTGCAAGAATTGTTTCCGTACTAATTTCACCTATAATGGCATTTTCCACAACATCCGCACCCTGACCGGAAAGAGCAGTAAAGAGAAAGCCAATCTGTTCAATAAAGACTTCGGACTCCATCTGCCTGTAGAAAATCAAAATAAAAATAATGGCACCCAATACAGAACCGGCTATAAGCCTTAAATAACCCTTTAAATAAAAAGAGGTAAAGGGAGGAGATAAAATAAAGGCAAAAATGAGGATCATGGACGCATGAAAAATAAAATCTGTAAAGCCAAAACCGGCAATGCCGGCAGGCAGTGCAGAAAACTGCAATATGGTTAATACAATAAACTGAATAAACCCGGCAAGAATTCCAATTATTATAGATGTCCAAAGAACAACCGCATTATACCTGAAAGATAAATACCCAAAGGGTACCAGAAAGAGAAAGGATGTAAAAACACCTCCCCTTAGAAGAAGCAGTGAAATTATTGCTGCACTAAATGCGGGAAATATATTCTTTCTGTTTATATGAGAGGCAAGCAAAGCAAAATTAATCGGCTACAAAGGGAAGCAGGGCAATGCTTCTGGCTCTCTTTATGGACAATGCCAATGCTCGCTGATGCTTTGCACAGGTTCCTGTTATGCGTCTTGGAAGTATCTTTCCCCTTTCGGTAATAAAGCGACGCAGGGTATCTGCATCCTTATAATCGGCCTTTATTTTCTGCATACAGAATCTGCAAACTTTTTTCTTGTAAAAAACTTTGCCCTTCCCTGTTCTTTCTCCGTCTCTTCCTTCCATCTGGGGATCCATGGATCTATCACCCCTGTCTCCTCTTTCCCCTCTTTCAGATCTGGAAAAGCGCTCGTTATTTTCGTTATATCTTTCGTCAGACATTAAATTCTCCTAATTAAAACGGTATATCATCGGTAAATTGGTTATCGTCAGATGCCGATTCATCCTTTTGTTTATTCCAGGCTCCGCTTACCGGACCCTGACCGCCCGGGGAACCTCCTCCAAGAAGCTGGATATTACTCGCAATAATTTCCACCCTGGAACGGTTTTGCCCATCCTGCTGCCATCTGTCCTGATGAAGTTCACCTTCCACACCTACCTGTTTGCCCTTTTGCAAATACTGGTTAAGTGCCTCTCCCTGGCGTCCCCATAAAACAATATCAAAAAAATTCGCCTCATCTTCCCATTGTTCACCAACCCTGCGGCGGCGGTTAATGGCAAGAGCGAATTTACATACAGCCTGGCCGGATGAGGTATATTTTAGCTCTGCATCCCTGACTACACGTCCTACCAGAACGACATGATTTATATCAGCCATTTGGAGTATTACCTTCTATGTTAACAAAGAGGTATTTTAAAAGATTGGCATTTAGCTTAAAAATACGATCCAGATTTACAATCTTTGCGGGATCTGCTTTTATGATATATAAAAAATATCTTCCCCGTCTTCTTTTCTTAATCTCGTAGGCCAGATCCCTGTCTCCGATTTCATCGGTTTTAATAATCTCCGCTCCATTATTGGATAGATCATTCTGTAACTGTTCCCGGCCTGCCTGACGCTGGTCTTCTTCCAGGGGAAAAATAACCATTAATTCATATTGACGCATTGGTCCTCCTTACGGACAAAAATTTCCGCCCACATGGCGGTATCAAGGTCTGTCTTTAAAAACAGACAAAGAGGTATCATTATTATAAGAATTTCCTCTCACTTGTTCAATAGCAGAATTACCTTCTCCAGATATCTCCGTCAGAATCCCTTATACTGTCTGCATCTATAATCGACCATGCTTCAACTATCCAAGGTGTAGTAGAATTATGATCCAGTAAAAAAAAGCTCAGACCGCCAATTTCATATGTACCTGAAACAATAGCAGATGTTTCCAAAGTATAGGTATTTTCAAAAAACCTTATTGACCAGTTTTGATTGGGATAACCAACGAGATAATAGGTACCATTTAGATCCAGAAAATCCCTTACCCAGTTCCAGTTGGGACTTTGGTGGTTTGCTCTAAAATAAGTACCTATTTCCTTTCCAAAGGCGATAAAAGCGTCTGTAATATCCCCAATTGCCATATAACCCAAATCCATATTACCGGATTGAATAATTATTTTTGTTAATGGATTGCCATAAAAAGCATTTTCTCCCATAAGAACAAGACTTTCAGGTAAATTAATATGGCTGAGCCTATTATAAGCAAAGGCATAAGAGCCAATATTAAGCAAATTATTGCCCAGGTTTATATAGAGGAGTTCATTATCCATAAAGGCATAATTCCCGATGGAAACAATGCTGTCCGGGAAAATAACGATGGATAAATTCCTGTTTTCGAAGGCATGGTCGGCTATGTATTTTACGGGGGCTCGGAGAATTTCTGAAGGAATTTGCACCAAGCCGCCCTCACCCGAATAGGAAATTATGCTTATGCCATCTCCTTCCATCCTCCATTCAAAAAAACCATGAATTCCTGTATCTCCCTCATTAGGACGGGATAAATCCACCCTGTTCATACTCGTACCGCATGATATAATCAGGAAAGAGGCAAAAATAAGGAAAATTTTACTTAAAAAAACATAAATTAAGGAGTTTTTAATCATTTATCATGGAATTTTATCATGGAGATCAAATTAATACAATACTTTCCTTAATTTACCGATATTATTTATACAATGAATAAAAGAATTAATTTTGAAGACAGTGTTTTCATTATATTAATGAGAATAAAACTGGTAAAAGACATTATTATTCTGGATGGTGATCCGGAAATTTTTCTTGAAAAGCTCCTGGATGATATATATTTTACAGATCGCTGCCTTGGAATTCTATTGGAAAATATAATGGCAAATGAAAAGCTAATTTCCAGAGATGAATATATAGGTCAGCTCCTGGATGCAGAAAGACAATTTTCCGGGCTTTTGGATAATTTCCTCTCTCATAAGGGGGATATTTCCATAAATGAAAATCCTGCCATATGTAATAAACTGCTATCATTGCAAAAATCCGGTGAGGAAAGGCAGAATACAATTTCCATTATGAAAAATGGCGGAAAAAGCGAGACCAATATTCCCGTAGTCAGCCAGGATGAGCTTAATGAGCTTTTAAAAGATCTATAGGCTCCCATGAGGATAACCGGAGGTATTCTTGGCGGCAGAAGGATAAAGGTTCCCGGGGGCATAATAAGACCGGCCATGGATAGAATGAGAGAGTCCATTTTTTCCATTTTGGGGGATTTAAACGGCTCATCCTTTCTGGATATATTTTCCGGAAGCGGTATAATTGCATTGGAAGCGGCTTCCCGGGGAGCTTCTTTTATAGAAGCAGTGGAGCTGGACAGGGAAAAGAGAAAAATCCTTTTAGATAATGTAAAAATCTCTCCTGTAAGGATAAATTGTAAATTTATTTCGGCAGAACTGTACATAAAAAGAGCCAAAAGAGACTTTGACTATATATTCCTGGATCCTCCATTTCCTTATAATCATAAATTCGAGCTGGTAGAAAATATAGCTTCGTCAAAATTAATGCATAAGGACAGTTTATTAATGATGCATTTTCCAAAGGAGGAAAGTAAAAAGGAAGTATCAGGGAATCTGATTCTAACGGACTCCAGGGAATACGGCCGTTCAATTGTAAATTTTTTTAAAATTTTATCATGAATATTTGACAATATTGGAGATTTTATATATATTATAATTGTAAGATAAAAGAAGGATTAAAATGGATATTCAAAAAATTTTTGAGAAAGTACAAAGTGAAAATGTTTTCATTAAAACCACTGAAAAAACCACCATCGATAGTTCTCAAAAAGCTGTTTTGAACCGCAAGGGAAATATTCTTTTTAATTCAGGTGATATTGAAGCCGCAAGAAGAATTTTTATGACAACAGGTTATACAGACGGGTTAAACAGGGTTGGGGATTACTATAATTCCAAAGGAAGACCTCTTGAGGCTTTAAGAATGTATTGGATATCACCGGATCGCAAGAAGGCAGAGGCACTTATTTATCAGCTTTCAATAATTATTCAGGATTTAGTTCACAATGATTGAGGACACAATGAATAACGAAAACAACTTTAAGCCATTCAATGAAGACGGCTCCCACCCGGATGATTTTAGGGCTCCGACGATCTACCCGGAAACAGGAGATGAAGCAAGTGATATTTCTACCCTTTCCAAAAGAGGCTATCAGTTTCTTAAGGAAAACAGAATTAATGATGCAATAGACTGTTTCACAAATATTCTTGCCATGGATGAAAATAATAATTATGCCCTTGTCGGTATGGGAGATGCCGCACGCAAAAAGAGCAATTTTAAGGAAGCGGTGGAATTCTACAAAAAATGCCTGAGCTTTCATCCGGGTAATAATTATGCACTTTTCGGGCTTGCGGACAGTTATAAGGCATTAAACCAGTTTCATGCCGCCATAGAAATTTGGGAACAATACCTTCTTCATGATGAAAAAAATATTACCGTTTTAACAAGAGTAGCAGATGCCTACCGTAAGGTAAGGGATTACAGGCATTCAAAAGATGTTTATTTAAGGGTTTTACAGATGGAAGCCCAGAACCCTTATGCGATAATCGGTCTGGGACATTTGCATTATGACTTTAAGGAATATAAGGAAGCCCTCTTTTACTGGGAAAGAATGTTTGAAAAAAGCAGGGACAGTGTGGATATAAGGGTTCTTACATCAATCGGAAACTGTCACAGGAAACTAAAAACCTTTAAGGAAGGAATAATATATTTTGAAATGGCTCTAAAAAGGGAAGCGCATAACTTTTATGCACTCTTTGGCCTGGCGGACTGTCACAGGGGACTTAACCAGCAGGACAGATCCCTGGAATTCTGGAACAGGATTCTGCTTCAAGATCCGCGCAACAAGGTAATTCTTACCCGTGCAGGAGATGCATACCGCACCCTTAACAATTTGGACAAGGCTCTGGAATATTATCAGAGAGCCTTAAATATAGAGTTTGATGTTTATTCCATATTGGGACTTGCCATGGTGGCCAAATTGCAGGGAAAGCTGGAAGAGGCCATAGGCTCAATCAGGGGGCTTATTCAACAGGATCCCAAAAATCCGCGTCTTTATCTGGAACTTGCAGATTGCTATCTTTTAAAAGGACAAAAAGCAGATGCAATTAAAACACTGGAAGATTTTCAGCATCATGGTATTAAAAACAACATGATAAAGGAATTACTGGAAAAAATAAAAACCCAGTGATATTAGCCGCAAAGATGATCGATGTAAAGCCTTCGGATGAAAAACCCTTCGGTAAAACTGTTCTGGCAGGATTATCTTTACAGGAAATAAAGACCTTACTGAAACCCCATCCTGCATACAGAGCTTCCCAGATATTCGATGGTATTTTTCAGGGCTGCCTTTCCTTTGAAGAAATAAGCAGTCTTCCCCTTGATTTAAGAAAGGAACTAAGTGAAAAATTTATATTGGTACCCGGTAAAATTATTTCAGAACACAGGAGTGTTGAAGGCACAAGAAAGCTTGGCATTAAACTGGAAGATAATTCAATTATAGAAACCGTATTACTTAAAGACGGGAAGGACAGGGAAACAGTCTGCATTTCTACCCAGGCAGGCTGCCCCATTGGATGTATTTTCTGTAAAACCGGAAGTCTTGGATTTAAAAGAAACCTGGACTTTAACGAAATAATTGCTCAATACCTGTTTTTTTCCGGTAAAAAAATTAAACCCTCCCACATTGTAATTATGGGAATGGGAGAACCCCTTTTAAACCTTGCAGAACTCCAAAAAGCAGTAGAATTTTTTACGGACCCGGGAGGTTTTAACATTTCCAAAAGACGCATAACGATCTCCACCTGCGGTATTGTCGAAGGATTAAAAGAGTTATGCGAAAATGGACCGGACATCAGGCTGGCAGTTTCCCTTGTTTCGGCAAGACAGGAATTACGGGAAAAGCTCATACCCATTAGCCGCAATAATCATCTGGAAGAGGTAAAAAATGCATTATTGGAATACCAAAAAAAACGAAAAAAAAGAATAACACTGGAAATGGTTTTAATGGGGGGCATAAATACCGGCATAGAAGATGCTGAAGCGGCAGTAAAATTTGCAAGTGGATTAAATGTGGTATTTAACCTTATTCCATGGAACACTGTAGAAGGCCTTTCATTCGCAAACACTCCCTTAAAAACTCCCGAACCAAAAGAACTGGATTATTTTACCTCCGAACTGGAAAGACATGGATTAAATGTAACCAAAAGATACGGCAAGGGAATTTCCATACAGGGAGCCTGCGGACAACTGGGGCAGGTTAAATTAAACCAATAAGAACCTGTACATGATCCATTTTTATTTTAGGGACTCAGGTTTCCGGAGGCGGTAATTGCCTGTGATTCATTATCAAAGACATCCAGAACATTTTCCTGTATCCAGCCCCGTATGGAATTCTCTCCGGAGAAATTTGCCTCTGCATATACCCAAAATTCCGAACCGCCTGCTCTCATTACAGGCTGCCTTTCGATTATCCTTACAATATCCCCCTGCCTAATAAAGCCCGGGGAATTATCCTGAGCTGCCGGTTCATTTAAAACACGCGTAAAGGAAACCCTGACCACTCCATAACCGATAAACTCCCTTACAAGAGGATGACTGGGAGGAGGTATTAAGGGCTCTTCCTCACCGGGAGCATTGCAGCCTGCAAGGACAAAAACAAGAAAAAAGATGCAAAGTATGGGCGGCAATCTAAATGGCAATACTTGAATATTATTAAAGAAAAACCTTACTCTCATATAATGGTAACTATAAGGAAAATCTGTATTTTAGTCATCCTTGCCTGCCTATTTTCTTTCAAAACAATTTGTGCTCAGAGCAATCACGGATTTTCCCTTTTTCCAATTACAGGCTTTCTTTATGGCCGCAGCGAAGAACTGGTTTACAAAACTGCTCAAACCAGCCAATACAGAAGCGAGCTGTTATGGGATTTAAAACCGCTTCTTTATTTTGGTCTTGGTGCGGAATTTGCTCCGGTAAACCCCTTTCGGTACAGGGGTTTTTCTGTTTCAGCCCATATAAAATTCGGCCTCCCCCATGGAACGGGAATAATAGAAAACAGGGACTGGAACAATAACCATAATGACGATTTTACTAACTATTCCAGACATTATGCTTATATGCTTGCCTCTTATATGGCAGATATAAATGCCGGTTATTCCTGGAGTTTGGGTAATTTTATGTTTTTAAGACTCTTTGGAGAATTTTCCTTTATGTATTTTTCACTGGCAGCCAGGGACGGATATTACCAGTATCCGCCGGGCTCTGACAGCATAAATATATATGGGGATGTAATAAGATACCTGCAAAGCTGGTTTATAATCAGCCCCGGTATAAGTCTTGGACTTCGGATTAATCCTGCTCTGTCCCTGGAAGGAATTTTTTCCTACACTCCCCTTATTTTCAGTTTTAACAAGGACGATCATGTTTTAAAGGATGTATCTTACTGGGATAATCTTTCATTCGGGAACTATTTTAGTTTTGGCTCAAGGATTATCTTTACTCCATCGGCAGGATTTGATTTTATTCTTTCGGTATTTTACAGGCGGATAAGCGGAACCAGGGGTGATACACATATAGAAAGCAATAATTTTGTTACACTGCACCAAAACATAGGCGGAGCAGGATACTCCGCCCTGGATTTATCTTTGGCTTTAAGAATCAGGATTTTTAATAAAAATCACTTTTAATAAAAATTACTTTTAATTTAACTAACTAGAGAAGCAGGAATCTGGCAAAAATGAAATGCAGACCTGCAACTATAACTGCCGCATATCCGATTAGTTTCTTGTTGCGTACCAAGACCCTGTCAATCTTTTCTGTTTGGTCAGAGGTATCTATGGATGTACGGGTTCTGTAGAATTCAAAAATCAATATAAATCCGGCACAAATACCTGCCAAAGCCGGTACAAGATCCCCTATTACATATACTGTCGTTTCTCCATTACTGACAGGAGCAAGGAATTTTAAAAATCCCACAATGGCAGCCACTATTCCTACAATGAGCCTGAAAGTTTCATCTTTTATGGAAAAACCACTCTTGAACCCCGGAATGCCATCATATTCCTCTGATATTAACAAGAAACCGGCAAAAGCATTTAAAACAATCGATAAAAAATAAATCTGTAGCATAGCTATCTCCCTGATTAAATATTATCATTGATCCCCAATAATTAAAAGTGCCTGAATTATTATCAGGCACTTAACAGCTCTTCTTTAAACTATTCTACCTTAAAGTCAAGAACAACATCATTCAAGCCATCGGAAGAAAGGGTGATTTTCCCGCTCCCCTTTTCCATCCCCCTCACAATGCAAAGAAGACGTCCGGCGAGCAAATTACGCTCTTTATCCGGGAAGGGTCTAAGATCAAGGTTATTTCCGTTATCCATACCCAAAAATTGAATATTACCTTCCACCTTGGCTCTTACAAGGCTTTCTGCTGTCGGTACAAAGAGCCCGTCCTTATCCTCTGTTTCTATCTCTATATGGGCAATGCCAAATCGAGGAATTGTGACGGTATCTGCTTTTGCTTTAAGTTTTGCAGCTTCTCCGGTAGTCTTTAATACAAGCTCCGCCGAGGGTTTTCCTTCCGTATAGGCAACGGCTTTTAATTCTCCCGGCTCGTAGAGGACATCCCATTGCAGGTGAAGGTCGTGGGTGGTGGGTCTTGTATTCTTTGCCTTGGTATTCCATGCTCCCGAAGCTCCGACATTGGGGAAGTCATAACCCTTGTGTCCAACCAGCTTTCCATTTACATAAAGACTTACTGCATCGTAATTTGTATAACCTATGACCGAAACATACTGACCTTCCCTTCCCTTCCAGTTCCAATGCGGAAGAATGTGCAGAGTGGGCTTTTCATCATTCCAGATACTTCTGAAATAATAAAAAGTATCTTTCTGAAAACCGGCAGTATCAATTGGACCATAAGTAGCATTTTTGCTTGGCCAGCGGGATTCACCAAGATAATCCAGCCCTGTCCAGAGGTAATCTCCGGCAACAAAGTCACGGGTTGCAGTATAACGCCAAAGGAAGGCACTATTTAAAGTAACCTTATCATAATCGTAGGGGGTAAGTGGAATGCCGTCCGGGGAAGTTATCTGATAAAGTCCCCTTCTGCCGCCGGCACTCGGATTCTCTGCACCAAGGAATTTGCGATTCGGGTATGCTTTTTTGTCATTATCGTAAAGGGTTTCCGCCCGAATATCCCAGCGAGCCACATAATTATAACCCAATACATCCAGGGCATTTTCAAAGTCCTCGGTTGTCCTGAAAATATCATGTGATTTCATGTCCTGTACACCGGAAGTAATATGCCTGGTGGGATCTTCCCTCTTACATATTCCCTGTAATTCCTTAATAATTTCCGGCCCATACAGGGTGGACTGTTCGGGAATCTCATTTCCTATGCTCCAAATTACGACACTTGGATGGTTCCTGTCCCTGTGAATCATTTTTACAAGATCCGCCTCGTGATCCCTTGCAAAATACATACCGTAACCGTACTTCCTCTTGCTCATATACCATTGATCAAAAGCCTCATCCATTACAAGAAAACCCAGCTCATCGCAGAGATCCAGAAACTCCACAGAAGGAGGGTTATGCGCCGTTCTAATGCCGTTGCAGCCCATATCCCTTAGACGCTTTAACCTGCGCTCCCAGATCTCCCTGTAATTTGCCGCTCCAGCCAAACCACAATCGTGGTGAATGCACATTCCCTTTATCTTTGTTCCTATGCCGTTTAACAGGAAGCCCTTTTCGCCGTCAAAAACGGCAGTACGAATACCCGTACGGTTTGTCACTGTATCTACGACATTGGAATCCACAATAAGGGATGTTTCCACCGTGTACAGGTAGGGATCCTTATCACTCCACAAGCGGGGATTGGTCAAAGCCGGTGCAACCATGGCAAAACTTTCATCTCCCGGCTCTATGCCAAGCACTGAGCTTCCCTGGCACACTTCGTTTCCGTCAGCATCAAAAATTTTCTGCTGCACTATTACATCCACCGGTTCTTTACCTTCGTTTTGTACTCGGCTCTGGATCTGCAGCCTGGCTGCATTTTTTTCCATAAAAATACCGTTAGTTGCAATAAATACACTGTTTTGTTTTAGATGAACATCGTTTAGTTTTAATAGATATACATTCCTGTAAATTCCGGAGCCGGAATACCAGCGGGAATTCGGCTGTTTGGAATTATCTACCCTTACGGCCAAAAGATTTTCTCCGGGCTTTAATAGACCGGTAATGTCCACTATAAATTCCGAATAACCATAATTCCATCCGCCGGCTTTTTTGCCGTTAAGATATACGGTTGAGTTCTGATAAACCCCATCAAACTGCAAGACTGTCCTTCCACCTTCGGGAGCGGTAAACCTTTTCCTGTACCAGCCCAAACCGCCTCTGGCATAACCGCCTCCGCCACCGGATTCATTTGTCTCTTCCACCTGATGTTCTGTGTCCCAGTCATGGGGAAGAACAAGTTCCCTCCATTGCGCATCGTTAAATGCGGGATCAGAATAATCTACAGCTCCTGTATTTTCCTCCAAAAGGAATTTCCAGCCTTCATTAAAATTGATCTTCTGCCTTGTAATTTGTGCCATTGTTTGCTCCTGTCATTCTTTTCTTAATTAAGGATAAATGCATTGAGGATAAATGTAAATTGCTTAGAACTGATCTTCAAATTACGGATGTAATGATGAAAAACCTACTCTATCTGGAAGTTAAGAACAACATCATTTAAGCCATCGGATGAGAGGGTAATTTTTCCACTGCCTTTTTTCATGCCCCGGACAATACATAGAAGGCGTCCGGCCAGCATTTTTCGTTTTGGATCATACCAGGGGGTATGATCCAGATTATCTCCATTGTCCATACCAAGAAACTCTATATTCCCTTCTGTCTTTACACTGACAAGATTATCTGCTGTAGGAACAAAGAGCCCGTCCTTGTCTTCCGTTTCAATCTCAATTTGGGCAATTCCAAAATGCGGGATATTATTTATATCAGATTTTGCTTTTAATTTAGCCGGCTCTCCGGTAGTTTTAATGATAAGCTCGGCAGCGGGTTTGCATTCTATATAACCTATTGCTTTAAGTTCTCCCGGTTCGTAAAGAGCATCCCATTGCAAGTGAAAGTCATGTGTCGTTGGTCTTGTATTCTTTGCTAAAATATTCCAGGATCCCATTGAGCCAACATTGGGATAGTCATAACCCTTGGTTCCAACATGCTTACCGTTGACATATAGGCTTACTGAATCGTAACTGGTATAACCTATTACAGAAATATACTCTCCTTCTTTTCCCTTCCAATTCCAGTGTGGCAGAATATGCAGGGTTCGCTGTTCATCATTCCATAGGCTTCTGAAATAATAGAATGTATCTTTTTGAAAACCTGCAGTATCTATGGGACCGGATATAGCATTCTTGCTTGGCCATCGGGCTTCACCGAGATAGTCGATACCTGTCCAAAGATAATCTCCTGCTACAAAGTCCCTGCTTGCAGTATAACGCCAGAGAAATGCACTCCTAAGTGTGACCTTGTCATAATCGGAGCGGAATGCAGGCGTTGCATCAAGCGGTGTTATTTGATAAAGACCCCTCTTTCCACCGGCACTTGGATTCTCGGAACCCAGAAATTTGCGTTTCGGAAACTCCCTCTTGTCATCGTCATAGAGGGTTTCCGTCCTCATCCCCCAACGGGCAACATAATTATAGCCTACTACATCCAATGCCGTTTCAAAGGCTTCTAAAGTTCTGTACATATCATGGGCTTTTATATCTACACAAGCTAAAGTAACATGCCTTGTAGGATCTTCCCTATTGCAGATGGCCTGCAATTCATTAATAATTTCCGGTCCATGCAATGCAGATTGCTCGGGGATTTCATTGCCAATACTCCAAATAATTATACTGGGATGGTTTCTATCCCTATGGAGCATCTTAACAAGATCCGCTTGACGATCTCTCCCGAAAAAAGGACTGTAACCATATTGGTTTAGATCAGACATAAGAGCAGGAGCACTTTTTTGTTTGGTCAATAGCCATTCATCAAAGGCTTCGTCCATTACAAGGAATCCCATTTCATCACAGAGATCCAGAAGTTCAACAGATGGTGGGTTATGCGCCATTCTAATGCCGTTACAGCCCATATCTTTAAGACGTAAGAGCCTGCGCTTCCATATTTCCTTGTAGTTTGCTGCACCTGCCAGTCCGCAGTCATGATGAATACACATACCCTTTATCTTTGTCCTTACACCGCTTAAAAGGAAACCTCTGTCACTGTCAAAAACTGCAGTACGTATTCCGGTTTTGGTACATATCGTATCTACTGTTTTTGAATCTACAATAAGGGATGTTTCCACAGTGTAAAGATATGGATCTTTGTCGCTCCAAAGATGAGGTTTTTCAATGGATGGAATCACCATTGTATGACCTTCACCTTCCGGCTCTATGCTAAGTACTGAACCGCTGGAAGCAACCTCATTTCCATCGGCGTCTAATATTCTATGTTGGGTTGTGACATCTACAGGGGACTTACCTTCGTTTTGCACCCAGCTCTGGATCTGTATCCTGGCAATTGAATTATCATTGTAAATTCCATTGGTAGCTATATATAATCCATTCTGCCTAAGATGAACTTCATTAAGCTTTATTAAATAGACATTTCTGTAAATTCCCGAGCCTGTATACCATCGGGAATTAGGTTGTCTGGAATTATCCACCCGGACAGCCAAAAGATTCTCTCCCGGTTTTAAATGCTCGGTAAGGTCTACAGTAAATTCCGAATAACCATATAGCCATCCGCCCACTGGAACACCATTTAAAAAGACTGTGGAATCCTGGAACACTCCATCAAACTGTAGCACTGTTCTTCCGCCATCAGTAGCACTGAACTTTTTCCTGTACCAACCTATGCCGCATTTTGCATAGCCTCCGCCTGAACCGGCTGCATTTTTTTCCTCCACAGGGTGTTCTGTATCCCAGTCGTGGGGAAGCACAAGATCCTTCCAGAGCGAATCATTAAACGAAACTCCTGAAAAATCATTAGAATCTCCAAGAAAGAATTTCCAGCCATCATTAAATAAAATTTTCTGCCTAGTTAGATCAGACATTGCTATTCTCCTTATTTCTTACATTCCAAACATTTTTTCCTTCAGATCCAGATAGTAAAGATAATCTTTAGGATTGACATTGGGTGGACAGCGATGATCGCAAAATGGAATAAAACCGCCGCGAACTATATATTTTTCCAGGGATTCCAAATAAGACTTGATTGCTTCTCTCCCCTCCCCAAGAGCAATTTTATCTACACCTCCCATTATCCTAAGCTGTCCCTGGTATTTATCCAATAATTCTCCGGGATGTGCACAGCTATTTACTTCGTAAGGAAAGAGGCAGTTAATTCCTCCTTCCAGAAAGAACTCGATAATAGGTCTTACATCACCATCACAATCGGTATACCAAATATCTATACCATGTGCCTTAAGTTTTTTATCAATGCGTTTGTATCTGGGCATTACAATGTCACGGAAAAAATCTATACCGGTAATAGGTCCCATGTTAAAACAAATATCTTCCCAACCGCAAGCAAAATCGAAATTGAATTCCGGAAGAAGCTGATCCAATGAATGTTCCACAAGAATACAGCATGTTTCCACCATGTCTTCTACCATTTCCGGATAATCGTAAATTGCATAAGCAAGACCTTCGAATGTAAGCATATCTCTGACTTTGCCTATCATGGAACCGCAACCAATACCCAAAGGAAAATCTCTGGTTTCGCATGGCGGAAATTTTTCCTTTAATTTCCGGATATCAGTTATACGATCTGGATTATTAATATCAAACCGTTCTTCTTTAATCTTTTTCCAGTCATCTGGAGTCTCTATGGAAGACTTAATAAAATGTGGAATGGAACTTCCCCCACCCTGTAGGGGTACTTCTGCCAATAGACCTTCACTGTTTATGATTATACGTTTATTATCCCGGATTTCTATTTCTTTTTCTTCAAAAGGAGGATACATAAAATCATTTCCAGATATGGACTTGATTTTATCGAAGGAAAAAAATTCATCTGTCTGTCCATTGTTCTTAATGCCATTATCAATAAAAATATCCCACTGGGAAAAATTTTCTGTCCAATAACCAAACTCCATATTAAAAGAACGATCCACAGTTTTGTAATGCATTTGATTATTAAAGCGATCCCTGTCGGTCATTATAGATTTCCATTTTTGGCGAATAGGTACTACCATTGCATCCTCCGAAACTTAATTATAGAAAGCTCTGCAGACATCGGCTGCGGTGGCAGCATCGGCAGTATATGCATCGGCTCCGATTTCATCGGCAAAGCTCTGGGTAACAGGAGCACCTCCCACCATTACCTTTACCTTGTCCCTTACACCTGCTGCCTTTAATGCTTCTATGGTCTCTTTCTGTGCAAGCATGGTTGTGGTAAGCAGGGCAGAAAGGCAGACAACCTTTGCATCACTTTCTTTTACGGTTTCCACTATTTTCTCACTGGGGCAGTCTACGCCAAGATCTATAACATCAATACCCTTACCCTCTATCATCATTTTTACAAGGTTTTTTCCAATATCATGAAGGTCGCCCTTTACAGTACAAATAATCGCCTTGCCTACAGGCTCTATTCCGGCTTCGGCAAGTGCAGGTTTAAGAATGACAGAGGCACGGTTCATTGCTCTTGCTGCAACCAGTACTTCAGGAACAAAGACCTCTCCCTTTGCAAATTTTCCGCCAATTACATTCATGCCGGAAATTAAACCCTTTTCCAGAATGTCCGCAGGATAAGCTCCCTCTCCAAGAGCCTTTTCCACAGCCGCTTCTATTTCTTTCGCCCTTCCCTTTTGCAAGAGCTCTTGTATTTCATTAAATGCACCTGAAAAATCACTCACCTCATGCCTCCT